>Ga0307978_1001988_pt1 | contig 14735 bp, 22 predicted proteins | sample OrgLakmetage1056_FD_203151 | JGI IMG/M metagenome (GOLD analysis project Ga0307978, IMG submission 203151) | Saline water microbial communities from Organic Lake, Antarctica - #1056 | ecosystem: Environmental > Aquatic > Non-marine Saline and Alkaline > Saline | place: Antarctica: Organic Lake...
GTAGACATATCCATGGTGAGGCGGGGCTCCTGAAAATCTGCTTTTTTGGCTTCGACACCATAAAATTACAGCTTTTCAGAACGTTACGCCACCCTCACCAACACCTCATGCATAATTCGGGTTAAGTGTCCTTTTGGTTCAGGGAAGTGGCAGGAGCGGCATCGCGCTTGGAGCGTTGGCCGTCCTCTACCGTGGATGTGATGAAAACCATCGCCAGGACGGCAAAGATGTAGGCCTGCACCAATCCGGTCAGCAGATCGAGCGCCATGAGCGGGATCGGCACCAGAAGGCCCGCCAGTGAGGCGACGATGCCGATGACGAAAACGCCGCTCATGACATTGCCGAACAGGCGCACGAACATGGAAAATACGCGCGTCAGGCTTTGTAATATGTTCAGCGGGATCATGATCGGGTTGGGGCTTGCGAAGGATTTGAGGTAGCCACCAATACCGCTCCCACGCACACCAAACCAGACCACCGACCCAAAGACGAGAACGGCCAAAGCGGCGTCGGTTTCCAGCCCGGCGGTTGGCGGTTCGACCCCCGGGATCAGCGACGACCAGTTGGCCACAAGAATGAACATGAACAGCGTGCCGAGGAAGGCTCGGTAGGGAGCAGGATTTGCGCCGCTCGTCTCGACGATCTGAGTGTCCATCGTCGTGACGACCAATTCGAGGGCGGCCTGCCGTTTGCCGGGCACGAGGTCCATTCGTCTCGTCAGCAGGAAGGACCCGATGACAAGGATCGCCATGATCGCCCAGGTCGTCAGCACGGCCTGCGTGATGGGCACAGGGCCAAGGTAGAAGAGTGCGATTGAGTCCAGTGGCGAATTCAAACTTCGTCCCTCCGCACCTTGTAGAGCATCAGAGCTTTGGCGCAGAGTAGCCCTGCAAAAGTCGCCAGCAAGGCCAGCCCGCCAATCAGGACTGCGATGAAAAAGCCCGTGACCAAAAGTGACAGACGCCCGAGGGTTAGGGCCAATCCCATCAGCGGTTGACCCTCGTGCACGATCAGATCGGCCGTCGCGCGCAGGGCGCGGAAATAACCATAGCCGATAAAAAGCCCAGCCAGAAAACAGCTTGGTAGGAGGATGAACAGCGACAGGCTGGAGAGATCAATCATTCCGCATTCATCCATTTCCATGCGGTCCAGCCGCCAAGGCACACGCCTAGAAACATCAAGGGGGCGCTCCAGAAAATGCCCGAGGCGAAGCGGGCGTCGAGCCAGCGCCCGAAGAACAGGCCCGCCAGGGTTGGGACCACAAAGATCCACCCCAACACCCCGATTTGAGCCAGACGGCGACCCACGGACATATCGCCTTCCCGCAGCCAGCGGTCACGCCTGTCTTGGCGTAGGCGGGTTTGCGTCACCAGAGGATCATCGTCGGGGTTATCTTGGAGGGGGGGGCGGGTCATCGGAACTCCCCCGCGTTTGCACCGGGTTTCAGACGGCTGACCATGTGGCGGATGGCGTTGAACTGCAGGCGCATCGTCTCGACATGCTCGGTCCGCTCGACGTCAGCATCGGATTGGAACCGGGCGAGCACTTCGCGGTCGAGAGTGGCAAGATCATCGCCCATCACGGCCTCGCGTGTCGAAATATCAATATCAGAGGTATCTGAGACAGTCATGACCCCGCCGCGCAGGGCGCAAAACTGCTCGTGGTCTGCTTTGCGCCAACTGACAATCGAAACCGCCAATGCTGTCACAAAGGGCGCATGGCCAGAGAGGATGCCGAAACTCCCGCTTGCATCCTCGGCGCGCAATCCCTCAATGTCGGCGTCCAAAACGACAGACAGCGGTGTCATAATCCGCAACCTCATGCCGCGGCCTCTTTGGCGTTTGTGGCGTCTTCTTTCTTGCGGGCATCGTTCAGCGTGCCGACCATATAGAGCGCGCTTTCGGCCCAATCGTCAGCAACACCGCCCAATATCGCACGGCACCCTTTTAGAGTGTCAGCGAGCGGGACGCTGGCGCCGGGCGTTCCGGTAAAGGCTTCGGTCACCCTAAAGGGTTGGGTCAGGAACCGCTGCAGCCGCCGGGCGCGTTTCACGATGAGACGGTCGGCTGTTCCCAACTCCTCGACCCCCAGCAGGGATATGATATCGCTCAACTCCCGGAAGCGGGCCAGGGCTTGCCTGACGGCTTCGGCGGTCTTGTAGTGCTCCTCTCCGACCACGAGCGGATCGAGCAACATCGACGACGAAGCCAGGGGGTCAATCGCCGGATAGAAGCCTTCGGCAGCTTGCGCGCGCGATAGAACGATAACGCAATCCATATGGCTGGAGATCGTGGTGACCGCTGGGTCGGTGAAATCGTCGGCTGGTACATAGACCGCCTGAATCGCCGTCACGGCTGACCCCGCGACGGATGCGATCCGTTCCTGAAGTCCCGCGACTTCAGTCGCAAGCGTGGGCTGATAGCCAACGCGCGAGGGCAGGCGGCCAAGAAGGCTCGACACCTCTGCGCCCGCCTGCACGAAGCGAAAGACGTTATCCATCAGCAAAAGCACATTTTTGTGTTTCTGATCCCGGAAGTATTCCGAGATTGTCAGGGCGGTCAGCGGCGCGCGCCAGCGAGCGCCGGGTGGCTCATTCATCTGCCCGTAGACCAGCACCGTGCGGTCCAGCACGCCGGACTCGCGCATCTCTGTGAGTAATTCGTGCCCTTCGCGGGACCTCTCGCCGACACCTGCAAAAACCGAGATGCCTTCGTACTTCTCGACCATAGCCCGGATCAGTTCCATCACCAAAACGGTCTTGCCGACACCCGCACCGCCAAACCTCGCGGCCTTGCCGCCCTGTGCCATCGGGGTCAGCAGGTCGATCACTTTGATACCTGTCTCGAACACGTCCCAAGTGCGGGTTTGAGTGCTCAAAACGGGTGGCAGCGCATGGATCGGTCGGCGTGGCGTATCCTTCGGCAGGGCTGGCCCATCGTCTTTGGGATTGCCAACAACATCCAGCAGTCTGCCAAGCACTGCGTCGCCAACCGGCACGGCAACTGGCCCGCCGCTTGCGCGCACCGCAACGCCCCGCGCGAGACCAGCGGTTGATTGGAACGCCACTGCGCGCACCGTGGTCAAATCAAGATGGCTGTGAACCTCAAGAATAAGTGGGCTTGGCACATCCCATTCGACAGTCAAAGCGGCATTAATTGGCGGCAGGTCTGCACTGGCAAAAACCACATCCACAACTGCGCCTCGTACAGCATGCACAGTCCCAATGTTCGACTGAGAAGTACCTGTGGATTTGTTGGGGTTTTGCATCTGAGCGCAGTCTTTCTGAAGGGTCTATCTGTCTCAGCTTACCGAGTGGTTTGGGGAGCCGTGCTGATCGGTGTTAGCGTGGTTCCAGCACCCGCGCCTCGCGCAAATATGGCACCTTTCATTGAAAACCATGGCCACTAACCCCGATCAGTGCGGCGGGAGGATTTTCGAGGCAGTCTTCACCTTAACGCCGCGACGTGCGGCGCAATCTTTGGGAGGTGTGTCATGATTGGATACTTTGGAAATATCGAGGAACTGGCCGAAGAAAACACTGACTTCCGGCGAGTACTTTATTCTGGAGCCAAGCTTCAACTTGTTTTGATGTCGATTGATCCAGAGTCCGAAATCGGGGGGGAGACCCACTCCGATACGGATCAATTCTTTCGTGTTGAAGACGGCAAGGGGCGTGCCGTGATCGACGGTGTCACGCATAAGTTGGGGCCCGGCGACGGTATCGTGGTCCCTGCAGGTGCGTATCATAACGTGATTTGCACAGGGCATGAGCCGCTAAAACTCTATACGATCTATGGCCCGGCACATCACCAGGATCAGCTTGTTCAGAAGACAAAGTCAGAAGCGGATGCCTCGGACGAGACCTTTGAGGGACAGACCACTGAAAATAAGGCTGAAGTGGTTCGGGTCTAGCGGCACGGTCCTGTCGCCGTTCTCAACATAATCAAAACGGGCGCATAATGTGCCGTTAAGTCATCGTCACGCAAAACATGGAGTTTTCAATGTCACAAAAAAGTAAAGCAAGCTCCGACCCAGCGACCGATTTCGAAGCTGTAAGTCACCAGCTCGCCGCCTTGCGGACAGACTTGTCGCGCCTTGCCGAGACGGTTAGTGGGATCGCGGGAAAACGCGGCAGCCATATGGCGACTGATATCGCCGAAGGCTTTGGCGAAGCCAAGCACTACGTTGAACAGACAGGCAAATCTGCCGAACATCAGCTTGAGGCATCGGTTGCCAATCATCCTTTGCTGGCCATCGGCCTCGCTGCGGGTGCCGGGCTTTTGGTCGGGGCCATGTCGCGCCGGTGAGCCAGTTTCTGAAAGATGCGATGCGCGGCGTTGAATGCAGTGCTCGAGACGCTGCGCAGAAGGTGCTTTGGCGCTTGTTTTTGGAAATATCAGTTGGCCTAATTGGGCTTGCGGGCCTTGGGTTTATCACTGCGTCTGGCTTCCTCGCACTCAGCGCGTCTTTAGGCGCTGCATTGGCCGCTTTTCTGACGGGGCTTGGTTTGCTCTTGGCAGCAGGAGGCGGTGTGGCGATCGTCAAAAAATCGTCTTCAAAACAGCATCTCGCAGACCCACCCAAGGCCCCACCCATTCCCTCGGCGACGGACCCCACAGGCGTCGCGGCTACAGTTGCTTTTACTGCAGCCTTTGTCCTTGCCAGATATTTGGGCGACGACAAGCCGGACTGATCTGATCAGAAACAGCGCGGCGAAGGCATTCTTTTCCAGATCGACCTACATGTTCTTGAGAAGCCCCCCAATTGCGGATGCACTCAACACGCGTCCGGTTGAGACGACTTTTTCGTCGCGCATGAGATCGGTGTTTTTTGGGTTTTGTGGTTGTAAAGTTGGTTGGCTATTCGATTCAGGAAGGGTCAGCAAAGCGGACTTTTCGACCGTTCGCGCAATCTGCTTGTCGACCTACTTCCTAGCGATCTGCCGTCTTCGCTGGTCTCACCATCGTGATGACCTTTGGGTGACCGCCAACAGCTATATTGTAGTGCGGTCTGAAGCCAAATCTCTCGTAGAACGGGACATTCTCTAGCTTTGTTGACTCGAGATAGGCAATTGTTCCGTCTTCATCGCACATATTCAATCCATGCGTCATCAAAGCCGCACCAATGCCCTGTTTCTTCATGAACGGATCAACACCCATCAGCGGCAAGAACCAATGAGGCTCCGATGGGTGCGCACGATCAAATTCAGCATAAACATCGAAGAGTTCAGCCTTCGCATCAGGCGCAACACTCCGCTCCAAGAGGGCATCTAGCGCCTCCTCGTCAGGATGGACATCCGGTGGAACCCACAGCGCAGCACCACGGTCACCGCAAATATGAGCACCGCCACGATCCGCGCCCCTCTCACCGTAAATACGCACGTATTCAGGGAAAAATCTGAGATACTGAGATGTGCTTGGGTAAAGGTATCGGCACACCGGGTCGTCAATAAAACAATGGGTCATCAGCATGATAGCGGCTTCGAACTGATTAGAGCTCGCCGCTACTACCTTCATATTGACCTACTCTTGAACATGTGCCCGGGGTTACCTTTCGTATTCTGAGAGACTGCTTACGGTAATCAACCAAGTCCCATTTTCATCGCGTTCGAATACATTCAACGAAAACCCTTCGCTTGGCGGGTCGGGTTCGGAGAAACGCGCAACGCACCAAGAGCTGTCCCGGTCAGTCCCTGCACGCAGAATATCCAACGTCTTATCGTCTCCGCCTTCCGAGATCCAATCAAGATGTAGGTCTTCAATTGCTGCGCGGCCCTCAACCGGCGATGCAAAGGAAGAGTAAACGACAGCGTTCGACGCATAGCATGCCGCACAACCTGCAGCATCTTTTTTTCGGTAGGCGACCAAGTATATTTGAAGCAGCGCCAGCATTTCGTCTTTAGTCGCCAACGATACTCCCATCTCCTTGAAGCCAATTGGAAAGAGGCTGAACCAAGTGCAAGGAAAAGTAAAAGGCTTTTGCCAAACTGACGGAAAAGCGGGGGCGTCAATGGGCTTAGAGCGGACATTGAGCCAACGCTGCCATTCTGACTGGCCCTCATAAAAAAGGGCCAGACCAAGCGAAAGCGCATCTGACAGTTTGTGGATCGCGTCGGTGATTAACGCGAGGCTACCGGATAGTATCGCGCCGACGATCTCTACCATAGTCAACATGATATTGATCAGGGCGGGCTAAGCTATCCGCGTGTTTCCCGCTGTGGCGCTTATGTCCGGGTTTGTTAAGGGCAATACTCTTTTTGACCGTTTTCCCGAATTCAGACGGGCATATTATCGAATAGGTCGTCATCATCAGATGGCTTGATTGCTTGTACAGCATCTGTTGACGCTGTTTGTTCGTGTGACTTCTGGCCGTTACTTTTGTTGGTAAGTGTCGTTTCCCCCTTGGGGTTTTCTGCGGGATCAAAAGTTTCTTTATCGGTATCTATCGCGGTCATGTGGTGCTCGCTTTCTGTTTCGGATGTTGTGTCCACCAACTGTCTCGCAAAAGGGCAGCGGCTTGCACTAATCCAAGTTAGGAAACGTGGTCTTTCCTATGAGGCAGATATGTATTTGGCGGATAGCTGCTTTGCGCAGGTTAAAATGCTAACCCGTCACAACCCCTTCTCCGACTACAATTTGCCTTCGACACAGACCTGCGATTTTTTCGTCATGGGTCGAGATCAGAAACGTCGTGCCTTCCTCTCGGTTGATCTGTCCAATCAGTTCCATCACGCGGGCAGCCGAGGCGCGGTCAAGGTTGCCAGTAGGCTCATCTGCGAGCACCAGTTCGGGGCCGTTCATCAAGGCGCGGGCGACGGCGACGCGTTGTTTCTGTCCGCCTGACAGGTTGGCAGAGGGGAAGTTGATCCGTTCCTCTAGCCCCATGCGCACCAGCAAGTCGCGGCCACGGTCGCGCGCCGCTGGCGTCTCGCGGCCAAACCGGACGGCAGTGGGAAAGATGACATTCTCCAGTGCGGTGAAATCGGGCAACAGATTATGAAACTGGAAGACAAAGCCGATATGGAGGTTGCGAAAAGTCGTCAGTTCCTTGTCGCCCGCCGCGATCAGATCCTGCCCCAGCATGTTGTAGTTGCCTGATGTGGGCTTCATCAACGTACCAAGGATTGTCAGCAGCGTACTTTTGCCTGAACCGGACGGACCCAACAGGGCGGCCATTTCTCCCTTTGCCAGAGAGAGTGACAAGCCGCGCAACACCCGTGTTGCCACGTCCCCGGTTCCGAAGGTCTTGACCAGATCGCTTACCTCAAGAAGGGCGCTTTGCGAAATCGTCATTGTCCGATTGCCGTGACTGGGTCGACCCGGGCGGCTGACCGCGCAGGAAGGATAGAGGCGAGGATCGCGCCGATGAGCGTCAGGGCAATCGCCAGTCCATACGATCCCTGGGTAATGTCCAACGGCAGAGTCCCTGCCTTAAAAGCATCGCGTGAAGGGAATGGCAGCAGGGCAAGATACCCCAGCGCCGCCCCCGTGACCCCGCCCATTAGTCCGATCATGGCCCCTTGAGTGACGAACACGAAAACAACGAAGCCGCGACTTGCCCCCATCGCCCGCATGATCCCGATCTCGGGGCGGCGGCGGTAGGTGGAGAGCAGTAGCGCTGAGGCAACCCCGATGACGATAGTGATGAGCGCGAAGGTTTTCAGGAAGTACCCGGTCTGCGCTTGTGCATTCAGCGCTTCCATCAACTGTTCGGCCCCGTCTGTCCACGGCACAGCATCCAGACCCGTAAGCGCACTTATCCGAAGCGCTGTGGCATCGGCGGCATTCAGATCGTCGAGCTTGATCTCGATCTGTGTCACGCCTTGGGGCATGGCAAAGAGCGTTCGCGCAGCCCCGAGGCTGACAAAGGTGCGCGCGCCGTCCATTCCGCCATTGCCCGTATCAAAGATACCGCTCAATGTGAGAGTGGCCGTTGCCCCGTTTGAGCTTTGTAACCGCAGCGTCTGGCCAAGCGACAGCGCAAGATCATCCGCCAGTTTACTGCCCAACACGATCAGACCTGCACCTAGCCGCTCCGTCCCCTCGACCATGTAACCCTCAAGGTCCAAAATTGCTGACTCTTGACCCGGTTCCAAACCTGTCACGCTGACTTGGCTGACCTGACCGCCGCGTGTCAGAAATCCGGCACCAGTGATCTGCGGCGAGACGGCGCGCACACTCGGTACGGCTTCTATCAGCGGCAACCACGTGGCCGCATCACTCAGTGTGGCGGTCCGAACGCGGCCCCGTTCGGTGACAAACAAGACATGGCCGCCATCCAAATCACTTGGTGAAATCAATACGGCGGGTTCATCGATCTCGGCCTCGATGGTGATATGCGAGATATCGCCCACGGTGCGCGACAGGATGAATTCGGCCAACCCCCCGATCAGGGCCGACATGAAAATGAAGATAAACACGCCTACCGCGACTCCGACGACGAGGAGCGCTGTTTGCGCCTTGCTCGCCGTCAGGTATCGGCCCGCGATTTTGAGGGCGTAGAGCATCAGGGCTGGCCTGACACGACGGCCTGCCCAGGCTCAACGCCGGTGGAGTCGATGATCACGGCGTCGCCCTCGGTAAGGCCTCCTGTTACGATGAGGCGTGCGGCGGGCCAATCGACGACTGAGACGGGTTGGAACATCGCGGTCCCATCTCTGAGCACAAGAACGCCCGAGCCATCCGCGCCTGTTTGCAGGGCGGTGCGCGGTACTGTCAGCGCCGCATCGCGTCTCTCCACGATGATGTTCGTCGCGACGGTCAGACCGATGGGCGCCATGACCGGGGTCTCAAAGGCGATCTTGACTGCCAGACCACCGGTTGCCGCATCTACAAGGCTTGACACGAAACTGACGTGTCCGTCTCGATTGCGTGCCTCACCCGCCAGTTGCAGCACCGCAGGTTGTCCGGGTGCAATCTGTGTCGCATAGGCTTCGTCCACATCGGCCTCGACCACCAAATCGCTCAAATCTGCCAGTGTCAGCAAGGGAACTGTGGGGCCCGTAAGTTGGCCCAGCTCTGCGTCAAGCGCCACAATAGTGCCGCTGCGCGGCGCGCGGATGGAGTGATTGCCAAGCACGACCTGGGCTTGATCGAGAGCGGCGGTTTGGCGCGCAACCTCCTGCGTCGCCGTTTGGACGACATGGGCATCGGTTTCGAGCACGCTTCTGGCAATATTTGGGCCAAGCGACAGCGCGCGCTCGTAGTTTTCGGTTGCCTGAGCTTGCGCAACGAGAGCTGCATCCAGGCCAGCCATGGCTTGACGCACAATTGCATTTTGTGCGGCGGCGTCCACCTGCGCAAGTATCTGATTTGCCTCGACCAAATCACCTTCGGTCACCCTGATCACGATCAGGGTGCCTGTAGCAACGGGCCGGATGTCGACGGAATTGACAGCAGCAATACGTCCGTTGACGGCGAGAAGGCGTGTGACGGGCGCTTGCTGGGCCATTTCGACCGCGACCACCGACGGGCCGGGCATCCACAGTTGTGAATAGGCGAAAGCCGCCAGCACAAGACTCAAGCCGCCTGCACTGATCCAGAGCCAAATCCTTCGCTTTGGTGCGGCGGCTGGCGCCGGATGACGCAGGGCAGGGACAGGGGCTGGACCAGGAGCCAATAGATCGGTCGTGCCGTTCCCATTGGAAGTTTTATCAGTTGCCGTCAATGTGACGCCCTTTTCGAATTGAATTTGAAACTACAGGTGCGTCAATTTCCGACCTGATGTCTGCTTGGTTAGAATAGGCGACCCGGACACCTTCGGTCCTGACTTGGATCAGGACGGCTCCCTACCCGACATGGTATCTTGAGCGGAAAGAGGCACCGGACGGTCGGATGGGCCGCTTGCTGCGCTTTAGTCAGAATTAAGGGAATCTGAATGCCCAACGATCCATACGAAGCGCTTGGCTTGCCCAAATCGGCCACCGCAGATGCAATCAAGAAAGCATATCGTAAACTGGTGCGCACCAGTCATCCTGATCTACATCCCGACGACGCGGGCGCAGAAGCACGATTCAAGGCGATTGCCGCTGCTTACGCGCTGTTGAAAGATCCTGAGACCCGCGCGCGCTTTGATGCCGGCGAGATTGACGGGCTAGGTGCGGAACGCCCTCAGCGCCAGTATTACCGCGATTTCGCGCATGCACCTGACAACGCTTACCAACAAGGTCATGGCTTCGGCGCAAATGCCGATCCCGCCGACATCTTTGCGGAGATTTTGCGCAACCGAGGGGGTACGCGGGGCGCCGATGACTTTGGCACGCGTGATTTCCAGGCCGCCGGGGCGGACGCGCGCTATACATTGGAGGTGCCTTTCCTTGACGCCGTGCGGGGCAGTGAAACGAAGATAACCCTGCCGGACGGCCAAAGCCTTGCGGTCAAGATCCCGCGTGGCACGGAAGATGGGCAGACACTACGCTTGCGCGGCAAGGGCAGACCCGGATTTGGTGGCGGACCACCCGGTGATGCATTGATCACAGTCATGGTGCGGCCGCATCCGGTGTTTCGCCGGGAGGGCGACGACATTTTGCTGACCTTGCCGATTACAATAGACGAGGCCGTTTTGGGCGGCAAAGTCACCGCACCAACTATCGACGGACCGGTCGGTCTGACAGTGCCACCCGGGGCCAGCACCGGAAGGGTACTGCGTTTGAGGGGCCGCGGCGTTGCGCGGGCGGGGCGAAAGACGAAAGGCGATCAGAAGGTCGAATTGAAAGTCGTTGTGCCGCCTGAACCCGATGAGAGCCTGCGCGAATTTCTGTCGGAATGGCGCAAAAATCACCGGTTTGATCCGCGCGTTGATCTGATGAAAGGGGCAGAGACATGACAGACTTTTTCTCAGAGGATGAGGTCGTCATTACGGTTGCACGATTGACCCGCGTTCAGCTTGTGCGCTTCGTTGAGGCCGAATTCATTAAGCCACAGCGCCATACCGACGGATATGTGTTCCGTCCTATAGACATCGCGCGTTTGGAGCTCTTGTGCGACCTGTCTCAGGATCTCGACCTTGATGAAATAGCGCTTGGCATTGTGATCTCGCTCATCGATCAATTGAACGCCGCGCGGCAGGACCTTGCGGCAGTCGCCCGTGTGATTGACGGACTGCCTGCGGATCTGCGCAACCGGATCGACACCACGTTGAAACAGGGGTGAATACGTTTTGCGAAAGATCAACGAATGACTTTTGATGCTTCATGATCGCTTGAAGACAGCTTTACTGGCCACTGCTTTGCTGGGCCTGATATCCGGTGCGGGCCTTTGGATGGCCGGTTTGCCTGAGTTCGCTGCCTTGGCCAGGTCGGCTGGTGTTGTGCCGGTGCTTACCGCTCTGGTAATCGAGATTTTTCAAAGTCTCGCGCAGGGGCGGGTCGGGCTTGATATCGTCGCCGCTTTATCGATGTCGGCGGCGTTGGTTTTTGGTGAAGCGCTCGCAGCCGCAGTGGTCGCACTGATGTATTCGGGCGGCACGTTTCTGGAAAGCTTTGCCGAGGGTCGGGCCCGGCGCGAGATGCGCGATCTTCTGTCCCGGGTCGCGCGGACATCGACGTGGCATCATGATGGGTGGCTGGAAGAAGTCGCATTGGACTGTCTGACGTCAGCGCCTATGGGTCCAAATAGGGTCATTTGCTAAGCGAGTGTTTGTTGCTCAACTTAACCACTGGGGAGTGGACGATGAGAAAGACAACGAAGAGCCCTGGCGAGAGGATCGTCAAAGATATTAAGCGCGCCACGAGCAAGCATTATTCATCTGAAGAGAAGATCAGGGTCGTATTGGATGGCCTGCGTGGCGAAGACAGCATCGCGGAGCTGTGCCGCCCACTGCCCGGCAGGGTCATGCAAAGCATGATCCCGAGAGGGGTGAGGGGATCTCGCAGGGCATCTATTACAAGTGGTCCAAGGACTTCATGGAGGCCGGAAAGAAGCGGCTGGCTGGGGATACCGCGCGCGCTGCGAACACTGATGAGGTCAAAGAACTTCGCCGGGAGGAAAAGGATCTCAAGGAGGTGGTCGCAGAGCAGACGCTGGAACTGCGTCTGCTCACAAAAAGCATGACAGGCCCCTCTCGGCAGATTGCTTTGCAATCGCCTGTCGGGCAATGGACGGGGGCGACCACGAATGAGATATGCCGCATCCGAGAAGCTTGAGATCCTCCGGCTGGTTGAGGAAAGCCACCTGTCAGCCCGCCTGACACTGGCCAAGCTTGGTATTCCCCGGACGACGTTCTATCGTTGGTACGACCGGTACCTTCAGCGACAATTGGAAACGTGACGGTCGTGTCCTGCGTGTTAGTCACGTCTTTGATCCATTTCAAATGTTCCGCGACGCCATCTGTCGATAGAGCAAGAGGTTTTACATGACGCTTTCCGAACTCGGTGGCCAGTTGCGCGGTTCAGCCGATTTCTGTTGTACAAACCGGTGTGAAATCACCAGGGTGGCTGAAGAAGAAGACCCAATCGTTGGCGATCCAGTTGTGGAACGTGATCTTTTCAGTCGTCGTATCAGCTGTGAAATCAGGGGCGACGTTGCCGATATGAAGGCTCATTCGGTAGGTTCCTTTGCTAGATACGTAGATTTGCCAGTTTAGCGCGAACCAAAGGCGCGAGACCTAATTCAGATCAGTGCAGATGTAGCAGTCTGCGCCATGATGCACTCATGCCAGACTATTCAAAAAGTGGAGTTGATTGATGACCATGGCCGCCAAGATGACCTGTTTGAGTTGTGGTCAGATCAACCGTGTTCCAATAGCAAAGTTTGATGCCGGTCCCAAATGTGCGAAGTGCGGTGGTCGGCTATTTAGCGGGCTCGTCGCGGAACTGGATGTCCGCCAACACAATAGGGCCACTGGCCAGGATGAAACGCCGATTATTGTTGATTATTGGGCACCATGGTGCGGACCGTGCCGTACAATGGCCCCAGAATTTGCAAAGGCTGCGCTCAAATTGAAAACGAAAGCCCGTTTCGCGAAGATCAATACGGAACAGCATCCTGAAATTTCGCAAAAGTTAGGTATTCGAGGTATTCCGCTCTTGATCCTCTATTCTGGTAGACGAGAAGTTGCGAGGCTAACTGGGGCGCGGCCTGCTGCCGATATTGAGGCGTTTATATTGGAAAATATCAATGCTAAGGGTTAAAGTGCTGCAACGATATTGTGCATGTTAGCATACGCACGGATGTCTCTTTCGACGGTATTTTGGCGTGGCTCAATGTGCTAAGAGCACCGGCAGTTCGCTTTGCTCCATCATAGTACGTGTGGTGCCACCAAAGATCGCCTCGATCATCCTTGCATGGCCATAGGCACCCATGACGACGAGGTCGGCTCCCTGCTCTTTGGCACGATCCAGAATACATCGACCAACTTCGCGACCACCTGTCGGGAATTGAGAGACAGTCACCGAGCAACCATGGTGGCTGAGCCAAGCGGCCACATCTGTTCCGGGATCCGCGCCTTCACCTTCGACAGTAGCAACAGGGTCAAAACAGGCCACAACAACATCCTTGGCCGTGCGCAAATATGGAAGGGCAACATGCACAGCGCTCGACGCCGCTTCACCGGTGTTCCAAGCTACAAACACGCGGTCTGCATGCTTGGACGGCGAGGCATTCAGCATCAATCCGATGGGCGATTTGAACAACACTCCATGTGCTATTTCGCGCATGACCTCCGGTTTAGCGCGCAGGTTGGGTGCAATGTGCGCGGTGTCGCAAACCCTTGCGTGTTGGGCGACGATGTTTTTGATCTCCGCCGTCGGGCATAAAAGAGAATGAAAGTCTGCGGAAACGCCGCTGCGCGCCAACAATACTTCGATTTCTGACTCTCGGTTGATCAACGCTCTGCGCGTTGAATGCAATTCTTCCCCCCAGTTGTCGGGGATGCCCATGCCGCCATAGGGAAACATTCCGTAAGCTGCCGTTGGCGGAGCTGGAGCAGGGCCAATCATCAAGCAGCTCAGGTGTGTTTGCTTCTGGAAGGCGCTTTCAGCCAAGTCAGCGATGGCAGTATCAGCTGTGTCAATGTCGATGACCAAGAGGGTTGTTGTATTATTCATTTTTTGAATCCGTCCATAAACTTCTTGCGCACCCGCCAGAGCGGCGATGAAGATAGTTTGGCAGATATTTCTTGGCCCGCGCTTACACAGATCAATCCAGCCTCCGGCAAAAACCGTAACTTGGATGCAAATTCCTTGAAGGGACGCTAATTGCCCAGATCACTCAAACGGCAGCGGCGGTGATGGGGTTGTCGGTGGTGTCGGTCATCATGAATGCCCCGCGGTTGCGCAGTGTCAGACGTTAGCCCAATCATGCCTGCGCAGCACGACCTATATGTGGCAACCTATAACATCCATAAAGGTATCGGCACCGACCGACGCCGTGATTTGGCGCGAACTGCGGCTGTGATTGCCGAAATCGGGGCGGACATACTGGCTGTGCAGGAAGCAGATACGCGGTTTGGCAACCGTATGGGCCTGCTTGATCTGGATCGGATCCGCCATGATCTGGGGTCGATCGCGGTGCCGATGGACGAAGTTGGGGATGCGCACGGCTGGCATGGTAATCTCTTGCTGGTCCGCAATGCGCTGGTCCAAGAGGTTCATCAACTGATCCTGCCGGGACTAGGGTCAGGACCCATTAACTGATTGAGTCTATCGGGCTGTCATGATTCACGATCTCTAGTTTCAGGGGGATGTGATGAGCAACTTGTATTGGCTAACTGAGGCGCAGATGGAGCGTCTCCGGCCT
>Ga0307978_1001992_pt1 | contig 14706 bp, 13 predicted proteins | sample OrgLakmetage1056_FD_203151 | JGI IMG/M metagenome (GOLD analysis project Ga0307978, IMG submission 203151) | Saline water microbial communities from Organic Lake, Antarctica - #1056 | ecosystem: Environmental > Aquatic > Non-marine Saline and Alkaline > Saline | place: Antarctica: Organic Lake...
AGACGCAATCTCGCTCGACAGAGCGGTCCGTTTCCGAGAAAACGCCGGAGGCCGATCGGGCAATAATCGTCGATCTTACAGGGACATCTCGATGACCGCTCGGAAAAACCTGCCCGCTTGAAGCATGAGTGTCTGGCGCTCAATCGAATGCCAAAGATGCGAAGGGAAGATGAAACGCGCGGTTGGCGTTTCACGGGGAAAACTGGATCAGACGTCTGTCTCGGACGGGTAGGTGGCAGACCACACAACCTCGTCGAACGTCCGCAGATCAACAACATTCCCAGTTTTTATTATGCTAAAAAATACTCTGCAGAAATCCCGCTTTGCCCGGCTCAAGAGATTTCGAGATTTGCGAAGGAAAAATCGAAAAATCCCTTTGAAACTTGAAAGCTCAAACACAAACGAACACCGCGAACCGCAACTGCCCTTCGGTCTTCTCGTATTGATTTGATTGGCCATCGTTAGCTCTCGTGATTAGCTAGGCTTCCCAACTTCCCAACAACCTGGTGGCACATTCACTTTTTTGCTTCCTATCTGTTCCTCGGATTTCTAGGATGTCCCGGTCAACGCGCATTCTACGTGGAGGTGCGCTTTGCCTGCTTCAGTGTTTTCGTGGCCTTCGGTCGGCTGACACCCTCATCAATCCAATCTTGTTCCTGGATCTTCGAAACGGACGAAGAGATTTTCCCCCGGATGAATTCTGCAATATTGCTCATATTATTAAGGCAGTTGACCTTTGATGATGATGATGAAGTTCGTCCTTACCCTGGCGGGCCTTGTGGGCTTCGCTACCGCCTTTGACTACAGCATCACCGGTGCTGGTAGTATCGTTCTTACTGACCAAGAAACGGGTATCACAGACTGTGTAACTATCTTCACCGACGAGTTTACCGACGTCTTTGTCGATGGGATTGAATGGGATGAAACCGGCGTCGTTGACGGCTCGGACGACCTTCTCTTTTGGGAGACTTCCCTCGACGGTGAAGTTCAGGCCAGCGGCAGTATGTCTCTCGCGGATGTGGGTCGTGAGCTCCCTACATCTCTAAGTGCGGGAAGTGTCAAGCCGAACTCCAAGGGAAGCGCCTTCATTGAAGTGAAGATCACAGTTGACGGCAGCTCAGCTACCACTAATACTTCGGCCCAGGCATATGCCGCTGGCTTGTCCATCATTCCTTTGTAAGTACAAGTTGGCTTAAGAAGTCATGCTGTTGTATACCCTTGCCGTCGCTTCTAACTCCTGTATTTTGCCTCTTCTCTCTGCGATTCTTCAGGCTTGTTGTCTTGATGCTCGCGGTTACCACCAACATGGTCGAGATCTCTCTCTTCTCCGCCATCTTTGTCGGTGCTTGCATGGTTGCGGGTAACATCAAGGATGGTTTCTATGCCACTCTCGACAACTACATCCTCAACGCGGTTGCTGACGTGGGCCACGTCTACGTCATTCTGTTTACTCTTTTTCTCAGTGGTATGGTCGGTATGATGCAGAAGAGTGGGGGTATGAGTGGATTCACCAAGGATGTTGCCACCATTGCCACGTCTCCACGATTGGGACAGCTCGCATGCTTTTCCGTTGGATGCTTTATCTTCTTTGACGACTACGCCAACGTTCTTCTCGCAGGTGAAACCATGCGTCCCCTTCTCGATCTTCTCTTTATCTCCCGTGAGAAGCTCGCTTTCATTGTCGATGCCACGGCAGCGCCTGTTGCCAGTATCTCGCCCATCTCGAGTTGGGTCGGCTTTGAAGTCGGTCTCATTCAAACGGAAATTGACCGTATCATTATACTCGAAGGCACCAGTGATCTCGGTATCAAGACAAGTGGATTTGGTGTGTTTCTCCAGTCCATCAAGTACAGATACTACCCCATCTTTATGATTGTACTCATTTGCGTCATGATCTACTCTCAGCGTGACGTTGGTCCTATGCTTATTGCTGAGCGCAAAGCTCGTGTCTACAAGCGCACAGACGGTGGTGACGGCAAAGGCAAGGCCAGTGAACTTGAAGGGAAGGGGGAGAATCAGCCTCATGACGATACTCCTGAAGCGAGCTGGAACTTGGTCCTCCCGGTTTTCCTCTTGATCTTTTTCATTTTCTATCTTCTTGTCAAGACTGGTACCATTGAGGGTGAAAGCCAGAGTTTTTTAGACAAGATTGAAGCCTCCGACAGTTATTCTGCCCTCCTCTGGGGGACCATGGCTGCCGCTCTCTGTACGATGATTCTGTATCTTCTCCAGGTTGTCAAGGATGGAATGTTTGTTCTTCCCAAAATGGATATTCTCAAGGATCTCTTTTCTTTCCGCAAGGCCAAGGAAGAAGACTCGAAGCCCCGCTTCCTCATGTCTGTCTACGATACTTCCGAGTCGTTCTTGTTCGGCATGGGCCGTATCTTCCCAGCTCTTATTGTTTTGACTTTGGCCTGGGCCTCTGGCGCCCTCATGGTCGCTGTGGGAGCTGATCGTCTCTTCTCGCGCTGGATCGTTGGCGGAATTGCCCCCGAAGCTCTTCCGACTCTTTCCTTTATCATTTCGTTGTTCATGGCTCTTGCCACTGGTACCTCATGGGGAACCATGTCGATCCTTTTCCCTCTCATCATGGTTCCTACCTGGGTTGCTTCGAATGGAGATGCTACCATTTTCTACGCGACCACTGCTGGAGTTTTGAGTGGTAGTGTCGCTGGAGACCACATCAGTCCAATCTCTGATACCACCGTGTTGAGTGCTCTTGCTTGTGACTGCAAGCTCTTGAATCACGTTGCGACCCAGGCGCCTTACGCTGTGGCTTGCATTCTCGTCAGTATCTTTTTGGGTACCATCCCGATCGGATACGATGCTTGGCCGAACATGATTGGCATCGTAATCGGATGTGGTGTTCTTTTTTGCTTTGTGTACTTCCTCTGTGTCCCTGTCATCAGCGCGACTGGTAGATTCGACATCCTCACTGAGTTGTATATGCGATTCAAGCCTGACTCTCCACTCCACGGGGTCAAGGCTGACACTATAAAGGTGTTCAATGGAGACGATATAGATACCTCGGAGGCCAATGGAGATGAGTCTGCTGAGCCCGCCAAGCTTTTGGCCGATTCGGACGAAGACACTCCTGAAGCCGTCGAAGACGAAAAGGGTGGCTACGAAGGAGATCTAGCTCTCGCCGAAGAAGTTGATGCTGAAGAGATGGCCTAAATGGACACCAATCTGTGAAGAGTACCTTTGTGTTTTACGTTTTGAGTGTTAGGATGCAACAAGTTGTTGCTTGCATACCGCCTAGTAGCTTACTGGTTTCTCCCATTTATCGAGGAAGTTTAGACTCCCAGTTTTATTAATCTTTCAGTTAGCACATAAATACCAGTATTACTTTTGGTCTCGTTCCACCCCGCATTTACAAAGTTATGCCGCTGTCCACAAATGATGCGCATCCGTAAACACAGAAGTTGCTGGTCCTTTGCCACCGCAGCCAAATCAAATGGAGGTCATGGCTTGTTCTGGGTTGACGCTATTCCTCATGGTTCACTGTGCTTTTTGAAAGCCAAGTAACCAATTTTAGTGGTATGTAGCGGGTATACCGGTACAGTACATGTGCGCCGTACCCTGGTAGACTGAAAAGTACGTACATAGTCGGGTTCCTCTATCTGTGTACTAGTCGAAGCTCCGGATTATTATTATTACATGACGTAAGAGCACGATTTCCGGTTCGCGGATGCTCGCAACTGACGTAACGATAGTTTTTGGTTTCTGGGGCCCTACCCATATGTGCCGTACTGTATCTTGACAGCAGCCGACGATGCTCGTCCACTTTCCTCATCGAAGGGCTACCTACTTGTTTGTCCGCTTACTGCACCGTACCAAAGCCATCGATAGGCTCCTATTCCGAAATATCAGGCAGCCAGCCGGTCGAAGATGAAGGTCCGGTTACTACTAGTAGCAAAGGCTGTGTCCGTTGCATGTGTTGCTGGCTGTACGACGGTCACGGCTTTCGCTCCGATGCCTCGACAACGTGCTTTCGTACCCAATACCGCCCAGCATTCCGCACAAACTAGACTTTGGGCCAAAACAAAGAGTTCTGCTGGTAGTGGTGATGGCTTTGGATCCAAGACTTCCAGCGGCCCCAAAAAGATGAGCAAAAAAGATGCGCTCCGAAAAGTTCAAAAAACGTATGGCGGAACAACACCGCAAGACATTGCCAGAGGCACGGAGCAGCGCATCGAGAAATCCATGAAGAGTCTACCTCAACACTTGCAAATAGCGACGCAAATATATCAGCAGTTGCAAAAGTGGAATGCGCGCGTATCCACTTTATCGGTTCTGCAACAAGCCAACCTGGCGCCCCAAGAATTGGACGGAGCCCGACGCGCCCACGAAGAATTGGAACGGATTTACGCCGAGCACGCCTTTACCCAAGACGATTTACACAATATTTTTCAAAAGATCACTTGGGATGCCTCTGCGGATGCCAAGGCCGCTAGAGCTATTACAGGAGTGATGCCAAAAGACATCGCCGATCGAGTGGATCGCGCCTGTGAGATTGTGGCAGAGGCTGTCAAGGCGGCAGGGCCTAAGGGTAGATGCCTAGATGTTGGATGTGGCTTTGGTGTGCTTGTGTCTCCATTGATGAAGGCTGGAGTCGTTGTGGAACAGATATACGGGGTGGATCTGAGTACAGAAATGATTCGCAACGCACAGGAGCAACACCGAGGGGTTAACTTTGAAGCCTCTGATTTCTTGAAAGATTATCAGGATTCGGAGGGCTTTGACAGCATTATATTTTGCGCTGCATTGCATGATCTGCCTGATACGATAGGAGCATTGAAGAGAGCGGCTAGGTTGCTACGACCGAACGGAAAGCTTGTAATATGTCACCCGCAAGGCGCCACTCACGTTGCGCAGCAAAATCGAGTCAACAATGTCCTCGTTAAGAGAGGGCTGCCAGATGCGGTAGAGCTGCAATCCTTGGATCTTGGTGGATTAGAGTTGATTTTAGAACCTGCAAAGGCAGGCACGCCACAAGAAACGGAGGACGGGTACTTGGCGATGCTCCAAAAGTAGAACCAGCAGTCGTCTGTCTTACTGTACGTAACGTTATCATACATGTTTGTACTCGTAGTCTGGTGGACAGGACGCAAGACCTGCGTGCACAAGGAGTCTCTCTACTCTATTACGCACTACCGGTAGCTAGAATACGATATGTATGTCTATCATAGAGTTAGCGGGATTCCCTACATACTTCCTCATACAGTACGTCACATCACGCGACCCTACCTACGCGCTCATTTTAAACCACAGAACGAACATAATTATCTCGGATCTGACAACAACATTAGTCTACTCGCTACAGTATCAAAACAAGTTGACAGCTTACGTTGGGTGAACGTATAGTAGCAGGTGAGCTTTATTCACGATGTATCCGAGATATCTGAAATTGCTGCTTATTGGGGCGTGGAGCGTATCGAATGTGCAATCCTTCGCCCAACAACGACAACGAGCGACTTTTCTCGCTTCTATATATCGAACACCTACCCTGTGCGCTACCAAAACGGAACAGGAGCAAGGTCAGGAGACTTTGAAGTTTTCTGCCAACTTATCATTCACCTCTGAGTCTTTAGCGGATGCAAAGATTGAAGATGTGGTAGAGTTTTTCCAGAAGGAAGAGTTCCGCGATCTGCTCCTCAGCGCTGGAGGAAATCGACCTGTGAAAGAGGTGCAGGAAACGCCAGCGATCAAGGCAAGATGGGAGCTGGCCCGTGATTTCTTTGGGTCGTCACTACTACCGGCGGAGTGTGATCGATATCTGAGCACTGATGCTCTCATTCTATTTCCAGGGATCGTCATGACGAACACTGTTGTGAACGGTATAAAGCAGTTGGAAGATGATGAGAGAGGCTTGCCTTTAAATCTCTTTGTCTTGGTTGCCGAGAAACGAAGCGTCAAAGGAGCTAGACCTCTTGTTTGGATCTTTAACCAGCTAACAGGTGCTGGAAAGAATGAAGATACTGAGTATTCTCCTCCTCAAGGGCACGTCATGACACGGACCTCGATTGTCGGGAAGGATGGTTCTTTGGCGTTGAACGTTCAAGTCAACTGTCAGATCATTGTCAGCTTCCCCGCCATATTGGTAAGAATCCTACCAACTTCCAAAGAAAAGATGGAAGAACAGGGCAGCGCCAGTGTTTCGAAAGCAGTTTCGAAAGATCTGGAAGTCGGCATTATTGCCGTGCGAGACGCCTTTCTTAGATGGCAGCTAGATAAGGCCTCTGCATAGACTCTGACCTGTGATCACTGACGACGGCTGCTTTGCAACCATAGCATAGAAGACTCTGTTATAGCACTATCTTTAGCCGTGGCGCTGTAACTTTCATCGGGAATTCAGTAGGAAGCATCGTTTCTCCCAGCGCTTAACTCGCAGCAAACTCTACCTCTTCTACGACGTAAAACAAGCAAGATTGACTAATCTAGTATAAACTAAGACTAGTCTAGTAGTCTAGTGCAGCCTAATCTATTATCTATCTATCATACCGGTATGAAGTATGAAGGGGTCCTTTCCGATTGAAAGATCAAGAATTTGTAATTGCGCGCGCACTTTTCGAGAAACTTGAACAAAGATTGAAAGATTCATTTTTGATGACACCATTGACCATTGTACCATTGTCGCTCGTGAAAAGTCTGTTGCACACGATGGTCATGATGAAAAGCTTTAGATTCGCTGCCGTGATAATCGCATTACTCAGTAGCTTTGCTTCTGCCTTTCATCCATCTACATCAAGTATCCACTCTGCAGATGCCGCCTCGCAGAGTCTTTCGCGGGCACGTCAAGGGGCCTTGCAGGCAAGCCGTCGCTCCTTTGTAGAAAAGGCTACTCTCTCATCCATTGCTATTGCTGGAGCTTCCCTTGCTTCTGCGAAAACTGCAAGTGCCTCTGGTGGAGCCACTGCCGGCGGGGTCTACCTTCTCTCTGCGAAACAACGCTATAACGCACGAGTTACAGCCGGTGTCAAGGGTTTTCTGGCCGTTGGAGGAGCTCTCGAGAGTGGAAGCATCGATGTAGTTCGAACCTTTTTCACCAGTGAAGACGACGGCAGTTGGAAAGACTTTTCAGCTGCGGGTTATCTGTTGGCAAACGCGTTTCGGCGAAACTCATCGGCAGCACCCGACACACTACCTTCCGTTAAGGTAAGTTATGTTGATGATGGATAACCATAGTGCATGGTAGGATCCATGCTGCTGTTTGATACTCTGTCAAATGCTGGTGCTTACGCATACATTACTAATCACGTCGCTCACTCTTTGCAGAAATGGAAGGCCTTTGCGGCCCAAACCGAAGCTATTACCAAAGCTCTTAAGAAGAAAGATAGCGCAGGCGCCATGAAGGCTTACCAAGATGCAATCATTGCGTTGGACGAATACTTAGGTCTAGTGGAGCTCCCGTCGGCCAAGGAAATTACGAGCAGCTAAAAGGTATGGTCGGTGTTGGCTTGTCATTCATTTCATTCATTCGCTTCACATTTTTATCAGTTTCACTCTCTACTAGACTAGACTAGTACAACGGTAGAGAGAGACAAAAACTAAGCTAAGCTAGGTATAAACTCTCCAAGCGGGTGACGCTCATTAATAATTACCATTCACTGTGTCCATATCTATTGTCGAGGGGGGTTTAGCAGTGGATGGATCTGGATGGCTTAAGTCTAGGAAAGAGAGTGTGGCTTCCCCAACATCCAACTGCTAAGTAAGACCCGAAGTAAGACGGGAAGACTGGGCCGGGTCGCTTCATATTTAAGCATGCATGTCGTGCATTGGCGCGTTGTAAGCCAATTTACTAGCTTTACTGGAATCACCGGCGCGGCCAACGACATTCTCCCGCCAAAATAAAATGGGACTTGCAAACGACACAACGAACACTTTTCTAACCAGTATCACCGAATGACGGAAGAACTTAAGTCGACCATGGCTGTTGAAAAGAAGACTGGAGCGGATGTTCCACCCATGAACATTGCCACCATATCTGCTGGATTCGAGAAGGGAGACTTTCTGGTCCGTGAGGAGCAAGGAAACCGCGTGTACTTCGATTTCTTTGAAGAGGTGAGAAATACCGTATGATTTTCATTCGCACTGATCGGCAGCGTGCGAACCCAAATGACCCCTGTGGACAATACAGCGAGTAAGGAGTCGTAGCTAACTCTGTCTGTTTATCTTTCCTTATCATTACAGGCATTCAATTACATCTCCAACAAAGGATACTCCCGCATGTCCAGAGAGGATGAAAAGCACTGGGTCGATCTCATGAATGTCATTCACGACAGTGTTAAGGGAGGCATGAAGTACAATACCGGAACCTTGTTGATGGTCCTGAACCGACCCGTTACCGAGGCATCGGTCCTCGCTGCCGAAAAGGCGGAGAAGCCGCCCAAAAAGTCCATGACCCCGTCCAAGCCTGACTCAAAAAATCTCAACCCATAAGCTGGTACGAGTAGTAGTTGCTGGATGAGACCCTTATTTTTGTTTCCCAAGTCAGAGACTGGCCAAGCAGTCGACGAGTATGTGCATTTTGTGTTGTGGAATAAGGTACACCCTGATTTTATGGTTGGATTAAATGATGGTGGTATGAGATGAGCGTGCCGGTGGCGTGTTCTCTCGTATCGATTAATTGATATCACTTTATAGTTGCTTAGTTTGCTGCCTTTACTCCTGACGCCCGGAACGACTGTCTCTCGTGTAGGTCTTTTACTAGGTCGAGTATACTCCGTAATAGTCGCACATTCAAAGGATGCGTTTTGGCTGGCTGCAGTTGATGCGACGTGCTCTCTCCGTATTCGATCGAACTAGAGATGAGTTCCATCAACGAATCCAAACGCTGTGGAAGGCAAGCAAGACAGTGAGAGTCGGATCTAAAGTCGCGGACCCATAGGCATAGCATACACTGTTCTCGAGTTCGCTGTTACTTACATCAAGGGAGTTCCCGGCATCTTTCAGGATCAGCTGCTCTCGTTCCGAGTCGGTGGATACTCGCAGGCAGTATGCCAACAGGCGAAGGTTGCGACCTTTTTCATCAGGAGCAAACGCTGCCTCCGCCTTGATCCTTTCCCGTAGGAGTGTCAATAAAAGAAGCAACTGCTCGGGTGCAGAATCTCCGACTGAATCGGACGTTGGTGATACCATTTCAGCCTTCATGTACTCCTCCTTCTTGAACTCTTCCTGCAGGACACGCTGCACATTCTTGTCGTTCGGATCAATCGACTCGATCCGCTGACCGTCTTCGGACGTTACATTCCACAGCCCCTCGATCGGATCGTACTCGTTTTGAGCGCTGCCGGGAGATAACTTATCCAACTTTGCGGCTACAATCTGGTCCACTTTCTTCTCTTGCTGACGAATCGCGTCGTTCAAGTAGTCGAGAAGCGAATCGTTCAGTTCACCCGCGTGGTCGCTGGTATCGTCACTGCTCCGTGTCATGGAGGCCAACGTGAAATCCAATCCTTCCACTCCTTCCTGTACGAGCTTGTCTAGCATCAGAGCAGTCGTTTCTCGCGCCAGTCTACGCACCTCGGCCCGCCGGTAGCCCTCCAAAAAGGCACGCACTTTGCACACTTCCCGATAGTGACCACCTCCAGCCTTGACTTTGTCGCCCGCCATGCCATCCTGTCCAATGCCTTGCATTTCAAACTGTCGCAAGACATCTTGCAAGGCTTGACCTCTCCCAGTACGCAACGCTTGAGAAGATGCCGTCAAGAATTCCGCTGGTACCTGAGAAGGATTGAATCCCACAAACTCCTTGGGTGCTTCAAAGGCTGGCAGATTCTCCAAATCTTCGGCAAAGCCTACAAAGGCGGGTGCCCCCGACATGGCCAAGAGTGCTTGCACTAACTCGATCACCTTTTCCTTGGCTTCTTGCATTTCTTTCGAGGATGTCTCGCTAGTAGTAGCCGACTGGTCCATGTCCCACGGCTGGGCGCCGCCAGAGCTAACAGTGTTACTCAATGCGTCACCACCCAAAGCAGCTTGTCCGGGTTGAGCCGCGGCAATACCTGTCATGTCATTTTGGTCTTTCGTGGAATAGATTTGCACAACACGTTCGCCATCTTCGTTGGGTTCTGTCGGTGGTGGAGGGGCGGAAATAGCGCTACTGTGCCACGTGACAGGTTCTTTCTTGCGGGGTTTCTCCGCAGGCTTGGTCACATTGATGGCTTCGGGAGTATTAAAGTAAAAGAAACCTGCATCTTCATCCTCTTCGTCGACATCGGTCTCGTAGTCGTTGGTAATCTCGTAGCGTTGCTTGGGGTCGTCCGATCCTTCTTCGACACGCTTGACTCGTTCTAGACTGCGTTGGTGTTCCAGGGCTGCTTGATCGGCAGCGTGGTCTCGAAGTCTCTTCAACATGACTTCCTTTGTTCCTTTATCCGATAAGCTCGTTTGTTGACATAGCTCCTGTAGTTGTTTCTTGGTAACACTCTTTAACAAGCTCTCGTCTTCGGCGGCGGCGGCGGCATCGTTGATTCCCTGGTCCGTTTCACTGCTGCGGCTTGTTGTAGAGCGAGTCGGCACCAAGAAAGGTCGTGGTCTCGGGAGGGGGGAGAGAAAGGCGTGTGCTTGAATGATAAGGAAGAGAGACGCTATTGCGAGAGTAGCCAGAAGCCGAACCGTGCGAGTGGTGATGGAATTCATTCCGAGTGTGGCTGCTGGCGGTTGGCACGGGAGTTTCAGTGTGAGCAGAGAAAAATGGGGAAGTTGTGCGGTGTCCAAGAAAGTTTTCGTTTGAATTGCTACGTCAGAATAAACAAATCAAGGTGTGGATGAGCGGTACCAGTATCTTCAATCAAATGTCAGTGCAGACGCGGGTTCGACGACAAGATAGATAGTGGTTGAAAGCAGACGGCCATTGTATGTGATGAAGAACAACAACCAACATCAACAAGACACAAGACGTTTTGATGGTTGGCGTTCGCGCGCGTCGCGCGTTGCGGCACCTGGCTGTGCCCGCGATTGCCGTCTGGCCAGCAACCTTCATTTTTCTTTTTCGGGGCGAAGGTTGACCGCAAAAAAAGATTCGGCGTAAACTGTAAACTCGTTGGCGATCATTTCCATACCTCGATACCTCGTGTAGTCAGTCTACTACCGTACTGTAGTCGTACTTCCAACAACCCGACCAACGACCAAGCACCTTATTTGCTATTGCCAGAGAGGAAAGAGTCAACGCAAAAAGTAACCCAACCTACCTTATTATGTGCGGTATCTTTGCCATTTTCTCGTCCAGTCTCTCCGAGGCCGACTTGCGTCGCGAGCTGATTGCCTGCTCGTCTCGTCTCCGTCATCGCGGACCCGATTGGTCTGGCTACAAAGTTATCGAAGCCGATCCCAGCCGAGACATCTCCCGTCCGCACGGCATCGCTCATGAGCGTTTGGCTATTATGGATCCAGAGAGTGGATCCCAGCCGTTGGTTTCGGCTGACGGAAATATTATCGTGGCTGCCAATGGAGAAATCTACAACTACAAGGAGCTCTACGAACATCTAGAGAAGCCTTACAAGCCAAAGACTGGCTCGGATTGCGAAGTCATCTTGCCCTTGTACGAGCAATATGGAGCGACTATTGACATGCCGCGCAAGTTGCGTGGCATGTTTAGTTTCATCCTCTATGATCGCACGGAAGATCTTTTCATGATCGTCCGTGATCATCTTGGTATTACCCCGCTCTACATGGGATGGGGTAACGATGGATCCATCTACGTTGCGTCCGAAATGAAGGCTCTCATTGGGGAGTGCAGCAAATTCCAGCAGTTTCCTCCTGGTCACATCTATTGCAACAAGGGTGCGCATGCTGGCACGTTTCAGCGTTGGTACACGCCGACTTGGGCGCCCAAGCTCTTGCCGGGTGTTCCACTTCCCAAGGAAAAGTATCAGGCGGTAAGTCTATGGTGGCAGGGTGTTGAATATGAGGCGTTGTACTTTGCTCGTTTGTTGCTCATTCTTTATCTTTTCTTGCGCTTTTGTGTGTTGCAGGCAGTATTGCGTAACGCCTTTGAGGAGGCCGTGATTCGCCGAATGATGTCCGACGTGCCGTGGGGTGTCCTCTTGTCGGGAGGTCTCGATTCATCCTTAGTGGCTGCCATTTGTGCCCGTCATATTAAGCGTCGCTCCACATCTTTTCCCAAGCTGCACTCCTTCACCATTGGTTTGGAAGGCTCGCCGGATATCCTTGCCGCCAAGAAAGTTGCTGACTTTTTGGGAACCACCCATCACGCCTACACCTATACCATCCAGGAAGGAGCCGATGCCGTCCGAGACGTCATTCGCGCCTTGGAGACGTACGATCTCACCACGGTGCGTGCTTCGACGCCCATGTACATGATGAGCCGAAAGATCAAGGCCATGGGTATCAAGATGGTCTTGAGTGGAGAAGGTGCCGACGAAGTTTTTGGAGGGTACCTTTACTTTCACAAGGCGCCCAACGCCCAGGAATTCATGGATGAGACTATTGACAAGCTAAGCCGTCTTCATATGTACGACTGCTTGCGTTGTAACAAGGCCATGAGTGCGTGGGGTGTGGAGCCGCGTGTGCCCTTTTTGGATGCCGACTTTCTGGACGTGGCCATGAACTTGGACCCTGAGGAGAAGAGGATCCGTATGGGTCCTGGCGTTGCAAAGGAGGATTGGCGTGCAGAGAAGTGGGCCCTGCGTAAGGCCTTTGACACTCCGGATGATCCTTACTTGCCACATGATATTCTGTGGAGACAGAAGGAGCAGTTTAGCGATGGTGTTGGGTACGGCTGGGTCGATCATTTGAAGGAAGTTGCCGAGCATGAGGTTAGCGATCAGATGTTTGCCAGTGCCAGTAACCGCTTCCCACACAACACACCCTCTACCAAGGAAGGATACCGTTACAGAATGATCTTTGAAGATCTATTTCCTGGTGAAGCGGCAGAGAGGACTGTTCCTGGTGGAAAGACGATTGCTTGCTCGACTGAACGTGCCATGAAGTGGGACGAAACCTTCGCTTCGCGGGCTGATCCTAGTGGTCGTTCTCTCGGGGGTGTTCACGCGTCTGCCTACGATGAGGCGTTCGAAGCAGACACCAAGGTAGGAGAGCCTTCCACCAAGAAGGCAAAAGCCTAAGGTTGCTTTTTGGAGCTATAGCATGGCTCATTAGTGATCCCTTTTTACAAAGCTTAATTTAAAGAGACAAAGTCACTAAAGATGGCAATGGTAGCGGTAGCTCTATTAAATTAGTGTGTAGAGTCCGTACTCCAGATAAAAAAGATCCCAGATGTGTTTGTAGTAGAGCTTGACCGAAGGCATGGACTCTGCATCGAGCTGGCTGAACCGGAACAGTAGTAACGATGCGAGTGCAGCGTGGCCTCCAATCATGGGAATAAGATTGAAACTCCCGGGAGCGGAAAGTGCACCAGTAGCGATAGCCTGGATGTAGTTTAATAGCAAGCATAAAGTCGCTCCCTTGGCGATCCGAGGAACGCCGATCTTGGTCGCAAAGGTTTCTATTTGATAAGCCTGTAATTGTCGAGAGTCGAACGGTGAGTCATGGCCACGATATGAATACAATCATGGCATATGTGAACGAGTACTTACCTTGTCTCCTTCAATGTCAGGCAAGTCTTTTGTAATAGCGATAACCGACGCAAAGGCCGTCATGAATCGGGCGATAAAGGCAACCTTTGAAGACCAGCTGAACGGAGCACCGAGCGCATCCTTTACCGCGTAGTAAATACCAAAGTTTAACAAGAAGCCTCTGACTGTGGCAATAGTCAGTCCAGCAAGGATTGGGTTCTTCTTTGTCCGAATCGGTGGGACGGAATAGATGGCACCCAGCGCAATTCCAGTCGAGTAGAGACGGAACAAGAGTCTGGGAAAATAAGCTCGAACCAGCACAGGTCCGATCGTTCCCGATAGAATGACGGCAACCCACGCAAAGCGTTTGGACATTTCACCGCTCGCTACAGGCAGAAAAGGCTTATTCAACTTGTCAATATCTTCATCGTAGATTTGGTTGATTCCAACGATAAAGGCGTTGCCCATTAACAGTGCGACCATGCCCACGAGAGCTCGAGGAAGCATGATTGCCCAGTTGGCGCTCGTTATCGCACCGGGAGTATCAAGAAGAGCCCTAGTAGTTCCAGCGATGGATGCGAGGATCGTCCCTCGGATAGTGTGAGGCCGCGTAAATTTGTACAAGGCCCGAAGTCTCGCCTTGACGGATCCCGACTGGACTTCCTCCCGCGCTCGAGACAAGGCTTCAGGATCAAAGTCTCCTTCGACCGACATGGAAAGTGGCGAAGCATAAGCATACGATGGCCTCGAGACGCATCGAATGGGACTGACAGAGACGGAACGCAATGCCATCGGCTGCGAGAATGCCGCCGACTGCGAGACGAATGTCAAGGTCAGGAGAGCTCCTAGTAGGAGCAGATTGGAAGCCATCGTCGCAGTACTTTTGTCGACCAGATAACTTTCGTAGTAGTCACAGTTCAGTATACTTTCAAAGGTGCTTGCTCCGACCTTTCAAGCATCGTCTTGGTTAATTAGTCAGGTGGTCGATAGCAACAACAGCATCGCTCCACAGACTTACTTCTTACTTTGCATCACTGACGTGCTTCACGGTGTCAGTTTTTGAACACGACTTGCAGTCCCGGGTTATGAACCTTGCTAGGAATCGGAAGTCAAAGTCTGTAGACTATACTATGTAAAGTCAATGTTACTTTAGCTACAGTAGCTA
>Ga0307978_1001995_pt1 | contig 14701 bp, 10 predicted proteins | sample OrgLakmetage1056_FD_203151 | JGI IMG/M metagenome (GOLD analysis project Ga0307978, IMG submission 203151) | Saline water microbial communities from Organic Lake, Antarctica - #1056 | ecosystem: Environmental > Aquatic > Non-marine Saline and Alkaline > Saline | place: Antarctica: Organic Lake...
GAGAGATCGCTCGCTACCTCGGTCCGACAATCGACGCTTGGCATTTGTACTACTCGCCACGGATCGGTCGCTCGCACTCCGGTTCCCCAACAGTGCATCCCCTACATACCGTTCACTGTTTCCTGAGCTCTTGAGGCCTTCTGCTCTTGCGGCTGACGATCCCAGGGATGCCATGGACTGGTGGCCTATGGAGGAAAACTCCATGGATGGTTGGGAGTTGTTTTTCTTCTCGCGAAACCGCGATTTAATAGATCGTTCACTACCCGCCTGGCTACCCGACAGCATCATTGATCCTCCCACTACTGGAAACGGTGACGATGCGGACGCAAAGGATCGTTCACTGTTTCGTTGACTTTCTCGGAAACATGCCGCACTACTAATGGATCGGTTGCTACCACCGAGACCTTCTTGTTCGGCCCGAGCGAGTTCTCTTTGAATGGCTTGAATGGCTTCTTCGTGATGCCGCAGGTCGTTGTGTAGTGAATTGACCAGCTGCTGATCTTCGACCGATGCGCTGGTACTGTTGTTGTTGTTCATTATTGGCGGTAATGGTCTGTTCTTTTCGTGGGTAAGTTCATGGAGCGCATTCTCGAGCAATGCGAGTTCGCCGGAATGATCGTTGCCGTTATTATCGTCGCTCCTGTCGCTATTGCTGCCGCTATCCAGAGACCGAGAAAGGTCCTCATCGCCCTCATCCTTGGACGATGATTCCTCTTCCGTAGGACTTTGCAATTCTTCTCGTTTTGACGTTGCCATCTCTTTCAAGCTTTTCATAGTCTATGCAAGGAACCTTCTCGTTGGTAGAGCAAAGGAGACAGCGGGTACCGGTATGGATGGTACTTCGCTTTGGCTGTTGCGGGCATGCGGGTATATGTTATTATTCGGTTGCTTTCATTTTCTGGGAGGGCCTTTTTCGCTTTCGTCGTCTCGGCTGGGCCGAGTACTCTTTACTTTATAGCAGAATCGAAGTGTAGCTTTATTAGTCCACAAAGATACGAATGTGATTCGCTCAGGACATCTTCTCCATAGCTTCTCTTATGTTGCGGACATGCACTGCTGGTATCTCTTTTTGCGAAGAATAAAATAACCTAGTCGATCGTAGTGGCAATAAGAAAGATATCAGACGCCACGACACGCCACGATTCAGTTATTCATTAGTCGCCACTACTAAGAACGAAAGACAATTCGCAGCTGCTATCATCACCATGACGGACAGCGGAAGACAGTACCCGAATCTAACAACCTGTAAGGTTGTATTACAGAGCACAACGTCCTCGTTGAAACCCCCAGTTAGATTACCTCAAGAGTGCTTGGATGTGGCAGAAAACACGGTTATACCGGCACCCTACGACTTTGCCCTCGGTACGTTGCGTTGTTGCGTTATATTATTGCGAGACAGTTTGACGTTGTTTCGCGTTGGCCCGTGCTGCGGTCTCGCCGCTGCACTGAAGGACGTGTTAATTCTAGTATGCGTGTTGCGTGTCTAGTAGTCTAGGAACTGATTGTCCACTAACGCTGTATCCATATGCGTTCCTACAGAAAAAAGTATACTGCGCACCAAGCAAGAGCGTGATCACGACTTGACCGTCGTGAAGGCTGACAGTCGCCAAGAGCTTCAAAATGCAGTCGTGGTCAAGATGAAGGCCGTGACCGCCGCGGACGAGGACATTTGTATAGCCTTGTTGGAGCAACACAATTATGACGTGACCACGTCTATTGAAGCCTTTTTTCAGTCCTCGTATCAGTAAAAAGAGACAGAGAGAGCGACAGGGGACGAGCGATATTGGAACGCAACAAACGCGCATCGACGGCGTGTTGAAACTTTGGAAGGACGATATATACACATACTAGTACCAGTACCTCTAGATCCTACCTGGGTACTTTATATATATATACTGTGTTCAATCGATTACACGTACCGCGCTACTCACATCCGAAAGGACGGAACGGCGTTACAGCGTGGCGATTGTTAAAGACTAATGTGTAGTTATGCGCGTAGCTGGCGGGTGCAATTATCTTGCTAAACTCTGCTAGCAGCTCTAGAGAGTCAATGCCCCTCTTCGGAAGAGGGACACTGCTCGTTTATGACAGCTTTATTGGCAGCAATATCATGTACACAAATGCATGTATTCGTTCATTGCAGACGTAACGCGCAACTTCTTTCATTGGTCTCTGGTGGAGTTCATACATGGATAGCTATCGATAGAACCAAGTTAGAGGGAAGAAGAAGACGAATGTATGTCTGGTCCGAGTTAGCGGGAGCAACCACGAGTCAAAGTATCTGGAGAACTTCATTTTGCTTACTCAAGAACAGGCAAGGGAGCGACATAGGAAGATGAAAGATTGTCAATGAAACGAAGAAATCAGCAAGAATAAAGCAGGCAAAACTGAGAGAGAGAATAAAGTCTAATTTCTATCGTAGGTCTAACGTCTGTTTCGGGTTGTTTGCTCAGCGCAACAGCTTGTTGCTTTTGAGTGCCGCCACCGCTGCTGCCTTGGTCTTTTGGTCGGACGATTCGAGTTCCAACAAGGCAGTTGCAGCCGTGGCATTGTGCGTGCGTGCAGGAAACACATTCCTGCTGGAAAGAGCAGTCGGTTCTATACCTGTAGTTGCCTCGGTTGCTGATGCTGCTGTTGTCGTTGTAGCAGTAGCTGCCACCGCGGCAGCCGCCTTGCGGAAATAAAAGCCCGACAGTGAAAGCAGCCCGGTACAACTCACGTACGGTGGGTCTGGCATGGGCGCCGACGTGGACATGCCCAAGGCAGCCGAGTGGCGAGCAAACCAGGCGGGTAACTGCAACTGCCTCTTGAGAGGATTGGCATCCCACAGACTGTTGACCGTCGGCGCATAGAAATGCCAGTAACTGATGCGGAATTCGTATCCGCTCGCTACCGATACCCGCCACGAAACGCTCACGCCCAAACGCTCTTCAGTGGTACGACTGTAGGTGGGACCATCTGCTTGGTTGTCCGGCCACGCAGCTACACGTGTCCAGGGAGGGTCGTAAAGGCGGCGTGTGAATGGATACAATGCAGCGGAAAAGGCCAGCAAGAGCCCACGGAAGAACGTGCCCAACACCAGCCACAATGACAGAGCTGCATACGTAAACAATCTTGCAGCCACCCACTTGATCCATTCAACGCGTAGACTGGCGTTCAAAAACAAAATGGCCGTGCCAGGGTTAAAGACACACGCACTGCTGCTGATACTTGGCAGGGCAGGATGGCGTTCCCAGGTGTCAAAGTTAAAAGTCAGTGGCAAGGAAAGGGCGACGCCAAACGATTCTGCAAAGATAAAGCTCTGGTAGATAATCCAGCCAAAGCCTTTGAAATTGAAATCATCTTTGACGGCCTTGGCCCATGCTGGTAATTTGCGACGAGGGCGAACACGACGCTGTTGCGCTTGTTGTTGGACGGATGTTGCTCGAGACTTTTTCTTCTTCTTTTTGGAATAGGGCTGCACGGTTCGCAACCACACACGGCGTCGCACTGGAGGCAAGCGGAGTGTATACTCCCATCCGTACGCGTCTCTGGCGGTTCCTCCCGTGACAATCTTCCAGTCACCGACAAACTCGCAGTTCTCCGGCGCTCCCACGGCATCCGGAGATTCGCTCTTTCCGCCAGTGACCGACTCGGTCCAGCGTCGATTACCATTGGAACCGGCAGCCTTCCAAGTGCCTGCCACGTACACTTCCGTTTCTGTCAATTGTAGGACTGTCGTCGTCGTCTTTGTATTGTTGTTTTTGTCAGGAGCAGAAAGAGACGTTGATGGTATCGTCTTGGTGGAAAAGAGCTTCTTGTTCTTCAGCAGAGAGGATGACGTAGATGAGGAGGAGGAGGATGGTTGTGGAAGGGCAGCGACTGCCACTTGGGTGGCGGTATGTCTAGTAATAGTCCACAAGGAGAGCGCCAGAAAGAGATATCGTCCTCTTATTATTGGAGGAATTCCCATTGAAGCGATAATACGCCCTGTAAGAAAAACCTGCTGGTGTTCCTATACTGCAGTAGTCTATTCGCAGTCCAGTTGAAGACGGGATAACTTCGCATGTAGAGGAAGGACGGCGGCTTCGATCATGGCCGAAATGAGAATTGAGAAGAGATCAAAACGGACCCATGCCGTATTCCCATCTTGGGAGTTCGTAGATGTTGACGTGGTACGTGGGAGCAAGAATAGTACAGACGCCGATGACGAATAACTTTTAGAAGCGAAGCGAGTAGGTCTAGTCTAGTCTAGGCGCGCGGAGGAGGCGAAGAGGGAAAATAAACTCAACGGCTTGAACTCAACGCTTGAAACGCGCGAGGCGGCACGAGTCTTGCCGCCCAAATTTCGGCGGCTCACAAGACTCCATCGTCGTTTTTTTCCCAATGCAGCGATCACCGACCACTTTCGCGCAAGTAGTCTACAGCTTTTGTGTGTGTGTGCCGTATCGATCACCTTACCCACCTTACGGTGACTGTTAGAAGATAACATGGCGGACGAACCTTGGGATGAGCTAATGGGCCCTTCGGCCAGTGACTTGAAAAAGATGCTGTCGGCGGACCCTCCTCCAGCGGCACCAGCTACGTCGGCAGCATCACGCTATTCGACTCCTCCCATGGCGCCACCCGTCCGGAGCAGTTCCGGTGCGCCGCCACCAACTGCCATGTTTAACACCATGCCGAATAGATGGACCCAGTACGGAGAACCTGCCGCTGCGGAACAAAGTGCAGCGACGGCTCGAGCAGTTGCTACAGCTGCGACCAAGGCTGCGCTTCGGGAGAGTCTGAGTGCTTCCGGCGCCGCTCTCGGAGGATCAGCAGCAAGACGGCGTTCGCCGTTGCCAATTGAAGACGAAGAATCCGACGAAGATGTTTCGGATCATGCAAACATTCGTCAAGAAGCTCTCAAAATGCTCGAAGTGGCCGACGATGCGCTCTCTGGCAGTACTTATTCGGTGCATCGCACCATTTCGGGGGGCTTTCAAGCGACTGCGCAGCCGCTTGGCAACAAGAAGCGAACTCCCGCGGCACTGGCTGGCCTTAGCTTTACGGGAAACCGCAAGAACTTGGGTCGTTCGATGCGCGATGACCCCTTTGCTTCTACCAGCATGGTGGGTGGCCGTTACCGTGACAAGAAGGACGGCGACGATGATTTCGAAGAAGAAAATATCGTGGATGTGATTGGTATGGAACAACGAGCAGCCTCGTCTCGTCCTGCCAATGAAGACACCTCTGGAAGTAACTGGTCGTCTCGTTATTCGATTGATCACACTCTTTTGGCGCTTTCGGGTGGTTCGGTTTCTAACCGAAAATTTTTGGACACCATGGACAAGGAGCACCAACGCGAACGCCGTTCGGCTCGCAACATGTTTGCCTCGAGTCCACACGAGACACAGTCTCCCAAGGTCTTTGGGAGCGGCTTTTCCTTTCGTCAAAAGCACGTTTTTGGAAAGCAAAAGGCAACAGTGGCGGCACCTCAACCCAACCTTCGTACCGTCTGGATGGACGCGGATGGCTCCATGCCGTTACCTAGCAACCGTACCAAGACTTGGCAGGAACAGTTACAGCAGAAGCACAAGCAGCGTCGTCTATACATTATCTTTTCGGTTGTCTTGTTCGCCTTTATTGCCACGCTGGCTTCGGTCTTGACCCCCAAGAACAATGGAGCTGGTGTCGCGAATTCCAAGATTGTCCCAGGCAGCGTCACCTTTTACGTTACTTCTGATGTTCCTTACGACGCGAGTGAAGAGCAGACGCTATCCAAGGACTTGACGACTTTGTCTACCTATGACGATCCCTTTTTGGTGCATTTGGGTAACATTCAAGAATCGCGTGTCACTCTCTGTCAGAGCTCGCGATACGCGGACGTGGCGAACATGTTGCAAAACAGTCCCTTGCCCGTGTTTGTCTTGCCCGGAGAAGAAGACTGGAGCAATTGTCCCAACCCGGAAAGTGCCTGGAATACCTGGTACGATACGTTCAAGAATTTCGACCTGGAATTCGACAAGCCATTTGAAGTCGAACGTCACGTGGATCGCGAAGAAAATTTTGCCTTTGTCAAGCAAGGTGTCTTGTTTATCGGCGTTCACGTTGTGAATGGTCGCATTGTTGATAAGATTGATCAGCAGGCCCGTAATGCGGCCAACTTTGACTGGATCTTCAAGCGCGTCACCGAGTACCAAGATGATGTTCGTGCGATTGTCGTCTTTGGCAACGCCCGGCCAGGCCATCCCCAGAACCAAGCTTTTTTTGATAACACGGTTTCTTTCTTGGACGTGTTTGGTCTGCCGTCGGTCTACGTCCACAGCAATCCGGGAAATGCGGGCGTTGAGGAGTATTCGCCATTCGCAAACTCCAAGAACGTTGTGGCTGTCCAAGCTCAGAGTGGTGGTCTGGATCCTCCGCTCCGTATCAACGTTGGCTTTGGCAAGCGTCCCTTTATCGTGGGGTAGAAAAAGCCGATTCGTATTGGAATGGAAACATCTGTAGACTATGTTATTTAATGGATCGCATCATCTATTTTTCATACAGCATCAAGTCGTTACCCCATACTGTGACTCTTGACCCCGAGAGTGTAGTGCGCAAGCCGTACTCTGGCAAAATTCATCGCAACAGTAGACTGTTCGCCTCGCCGCTTTGCACTCACGGCATTTGCACCTCATCGTTCCAAATTGGCTTCGTGAGAAAGTATCGAGATTTCCCTTCGAAAACGTCCGACAGCACCATTCGCAATCAGTGAAGACACCGCATTCTTCTGGTACTACCGACAGCAGGATAAAACTCTGGTTCGGTCTCAAGAACAGAAAGGGAATAAGTGCGGTCTTCCCTTTGAAGTCGTAGTACCGCATCTCCTCTTTGGCTATGTCAGGATTGGAGTGTAAGACAGGCTCCCCGCGAGCGTCCGCAAGAAGAGAAAATCGACGGCTTTCGCTCCCTTCTTCGCTCATGCCAACTTCAACAACCGCCTGTGTCCATGCTGCAGATAAAAAGAAATCGACGCCCAAGGTTACTCCCAAAAATTTGTGAGACCCTTTATTGTAGACTACTGCATTATACAAAACTGGATCCCTCCAATCCACAATGGACGACGACAGGTAGGGCGTGTCTTGCGTATCTCTGGATCGGTTTGTCCGTAGTGAATTAGACAGGCCCGACAAAATGTGTGCCCACAGTAGAGAGTTACGGGATGGTGCGGTGATTCCACTCTCATCGTCTCAAGACATAGTAACTAAGTCTTCAACAAGCTCGTGTTTTAAACGTTGGGGGAGCCACTGTCCAACCAGCATGGCTGCGACATGCTTGGCGTGATCTCGCAAGTCGAGCGGGACATGTTTGTGGTTTCGAAAATCCGCAGAAAGAATATTCATTGGATTGGCCGTGCTCAGTCGGTTTGTAGCTTCATCTACCTGCGTGAAGAATGCCCCTCGCTGAAGTAGACGCTGCATGGTCGTAGCATAGACGTCAATATTAGGAAGACCCAGAAGTCCCCAGCTTACCGACCTGTTGAACGAGCGCCCCGTGCTCGAGTCAACTTGGACGCCACATCCAATGAATACCGACAGCATTTGGTCTAGATAGGTAACAGGTATGCTCCGAAATTGCCCTTTTCCAAAGCCTTCGCTTACGTCATTGTTCCCGTCGGCGGGCAAGTGTTCGAGAAGAATGTTGACGATAGCAGGGTTGGGTCTCTCAAAAGCATTCCAAAGGCAATACTTGCCATTGCAATCCTTGAGGTGAAGGTTAACACCAGCCTCTATCAAAAGTCGGACAGTCTCCATGGTCCCGTACTTGACCGCCAAAAACATGGGAGTGCATTGGTTGGATGCCACCGCGTTGACTGGAGCGCCAGCTTGGACTACGAGAGCAACCAGCTCATCTCGGCCTTTCCAACCGAACATTTTCTCCAACTGCTTCCACTGGCAGATAAAATGCAGTGGCGCTGGACCTGCAATTGGATGTTGAAGCACTGACCGCCAGAGTCGAAACCTAGAAGGCATGTCCAGGAGGCCTTGCACCAGCGGAACAGTCAACCAATTCAACCTGGAATTACCACCTTCCAAAGCGGATGTAATGACTCTCTTCAAGTCATTCATGTTCTGAATGTTGGATGGAAGGGAACGTTGGCCGCTAGCGTAAATATTGATGAGCCGTTGGATATCGATGGGATTCGGACCATGGCACTCGCGCTCTAGCGTCAAGGTTGCTGCAGAGGCGTCAAGAGCAGCTTCGCGACTATCGTATATTGGTGCATTAGCAGCCGGGGCAGGAGTCTGACTCCTTGGAGGCACTAGCGCTACCACTGGTGTCCCAGCAATGCTACCGACAGTATTCCTTTGACGTAGTGCTGCTGTAGAACTCGTGGATTTCGTTCCATCTGCTCCTGCACCTGCTCCTGCCACGCAACTCGTGCACTTGTGGCCTTTCTGCGTTGATTCTTGGAGAAGCACGAGGTGGGCTTTTGCACGCTGCACTGACTGCAAGCGATCAGCAAGGTCATGGCAATGAAGTCGAATCGAATCGAATTGAATTGAATCATTTGGTAAGGATTGAGAAATAGGAACGCGGGATCCGGAAGATCCGTTTCTGTTTTGGAACGCCAAAATCACTCCCAGGAGGTAATCACAAAAATGGCGCGCTTTTGAAAAAGTCAATGATGACAATCCACGAGTCAAAAACGAAAAACCGCATACATCCGACCATGGCGTCCAAGCAAGGCGCCGGCGATTCTTACGCCGCCAACAGCGGGACGGAAAAGACAACTGCTTCGTCCGTTACTCCATTTCAGCTCGCTGCAGGAGACTTTGATACCTCCTACGATGGTATTCCGTACGATTGTGACGAGCAGCACATCCAAAAGCACACCCAGCAGGCCAATAGAGAACGCCCAAGATTCGTTCGCCACTCGTCGCACCTCAGCGTCGACTCCATGACGGACGGCATAGACATTCTCGGAGTGGGTGATTCTCCCAGTAACTTCCTCCAGTGGACGCAGCAACAAACGGGTCGCATTGTGACCAATCGACGCGTGAGGCGCGGCGTTCTCGCGCTCATTCTCCTCAACAGTTTGTTGCTGGGTGCCGCAACGTTGAATATCGTACGCGAGAACGCCGGTTGGAACTCATTTCTGGACGGATCCATTTACTTGATTCAAGTTCTCTTTACCATTGAAGTCCTGGTGGAAATTGGTCATTACCAGCGACGCACTCTGCAACAAGGATGGTTGCTCTTTGATATCTTAATTGTCACCACGAGTTGGCTCGTCTTGCCGTCCCTGACGGTCCTGCGAGCGTTTCGATTGATTCGTGCCTTGCGAAAGGCTTCTGGAGTCGCTCAAGTCAAACAGCTCATCAAGGCTCTGCTCAAGGTTATCCCCAAGATGCTGGCCATTGTGTTCATAATGTTGCTGCTCTTTTACATTTTTGCCGTTTTATTTACCGGCATGTTTCAGGACTTGTATAACAACAACAACGACAACGATGCTGTTTCGCAAGATTACTTTGGTCGTATTGACAAGTCGGCCTTTACATTATTTCAAATTATGACACTGGACAACTGGGCCGCCATTACCGATGAACTTACGGCAGTCTATCCGTGGGCGTGGTTCCCAGTGATTTCCTTCATTATCGTGGCCACTTTTTTCTTTGGAGCCCTGGTCATTGCGGTAGTCACGGAAGCCGTTTCGTCCGTCGGTAACGAGCGTCTCTGGAAGACACTCGAGGTTCGAGAATCGCAATCGGACCGACTGTTGGGTCTAGCTGGTCTCGATGGTGTTGGCGTGGGTAGTGGCAGTGGCGCCCCTGTAGACCGCAAAACCCTGCGAAGGCTGGAAGAAAAGGTGGACAACTTGAGAACGACTATTGACCAATTGGTTCGCATGCAGGTTGATATGCAAGAAGCCATTGTGCGAATGCAACAGCAAGAAATGACAAAAGGTCTTACCCAAGGCCAAGGCGCAAAGTTGGAGAAGAAAAACGATAAGGCGTCCTAGTAGAGTTAATAATCGACTTTCGTTTGTAACGCTTAAACTGTCTCCGCATGACGAGTACAGTAGGTCGAGTAATCCATCTCTCCATTAGCTACATTACTGAAAAAAGAGGGGGGTTGTGGGTATCAAAAATACAATGTATCGATTACTCTACTATTAACGCCTTGTCGTGTTCCACTCTACCCTAAGAGCTCAGTACGGCCCCTGGTTGGCTGGGTGCTGGTGGTACCTGCTCCGACCGTGTCAATCGCTGCAACTGAATCTGCCTCGTCAACATGGCCACAGAATGCAAGGTTTGTTCTTGCATCTTGGTCAACTCCTCCACGTGATTCTCCAACGACAACAACTGTTCGCGTACGTCTCCTTGCAATGCTGGATGCGTGGATTCATTCTGCGTCGCTTCCTCTTCTTCAAAGGTTCCGTGCAACTTGGCTTTTTCGTCGTCGTGCAAGGCCGAGATGGCGTCGCAAATGACAGCGATAATGAGATTAACAACCACAAAGCCCGTGACAATAACAAAGACCACAAAGGGCAACCATGCCCACGTGTAAACGTCCATAACTTGCCGTGCAATGTCGGCCCAGGCGTCGAGTGTCATTATCTGAAATAGCGTAAAGAAGGTATCGTCCATGCGTCCAAAGTAATCCTCGTCCGTCAGACCTCGTTCATACAAATCCTTGAATAGTTGGGTAAACATGACGGCAAAAATGTACGAGACCAAAAAGAGCAAGAGACCAATGGCAAACATGCGAGGCATGACTCCAAAGAGGGCTGCACACGGTAGTAATATAAACAATCAGTGTGAGACGCACTTCTTATCTAACAACCCTCGCCAATAACCTCCTAACACAGCACCATCTCCCACTTACCCAATACAAGATTCTTCATAACTTTGATGCGCGTAATGAGTCGCAAGGCTCGAAAGATTCGAAAGGCGCGAATAATTTGCACCTGCGAAAAGGACCAACTCGTGACAATGATGACCAGATCAAAGACCAACCAACCATCCAACAACATTTTCCAACTGTGATAAATGGCCTGCATGGCAAGTTCGATGGTAAAGATAATCAAAAATATCTGATCAATCATTTCAAAGGCGCGATCCACGTTGGGGTTCTCTGTAACAAACTCAAAGGTTCCGATACCCATCATAATGGCGTTGATGGCAATCAACGAGACAATAAAGAACTGGACGCGATCATCATTGATAATAGTGCCACACCAATAACGAAACAGATGAAAGGCTTCAATCGCTTGCTTTGTGCGAGTAGTCTCGTTGCCCGAAGAAGTCGTCTCGCTAGCATCTTCTTCGTGTTGTCCTCCGCGTTCTTGTTGCTGTCGTTGTATTTGATCCTGGAGTCGTTTCTTGACGTTGGCCGAGTCGCTACTACTGGCAGTAAACATTCGGACGTCGTCGTTCATGAAACTATCAGGAGGGCCCTCGGCGGCAGCCACCACACCTTCTGGGCGAAGGCTGCTTCCGCCGTTCCAGTCGGAACTAACCATCTGTTGGTAAAGTTAAGCTTCTTTAGCGCCCGCACGGAAGGTTAGTAATAGCCAAATAGTTATACTGTATCTAAGAGCAGGAGATCTTTTTGAGAAAAGAATACGAAGGATAAGCGCCTTTGTAACCTATGTTGCTTGAGACCGGGGACGGTATCGTGTACGGTAACTGAAGGCTCGATCAGGAAGCAGGATGCAATCGCTGCCGCGTCGTTGCGTCGTCGATGTGGTGTTTCCGGTACCGGTACTCGTTGCTCGTCGCCATAGGGCATATCGATCGTTTATCCTACGGTACATATATTTTCTCCTCCGGTTGTCGCATATCCGTGTGGTATTCACCATCTGATGGGTTCTGACGGAATACCAGACCTTCCACCTAACAAAATGCTACACCAACATGAATTGGTACTGCCCCAAAGCGCCGGCTTACTACAACTTGCAGTCATGTTCATTAGAAGTAGAAGGATTCCTGCATCTAAGGGCTGTTCAATAGCTAATCAACTCAGGTATACGTGGCAAGCTTCAGTTTACTACTGTACCAGGTACAGTACCGCCAGACAGAGATCGATTGCTTTCGCAAGCGTGGGGACATCCATCGGAGCTCTTAGTTTACGGTACGACGCTAATGACTTATAATTCATCTATCGCATCGAGTTATCAACACGTAATAGGCTTTCTACACACTATCGACAACAAGACAAGAGACAACAGTTACAAGTGGTTATGAGCCCAAGAATCACGCTCAATGTGCAGCCTAAGGACGGGATCAGACGAGATTCCACAGAGAAAGGATCGGCAAGATCGAAAAGAACAAGAAGGTAATGTCTGCACCACCTGCCACTCCCGAACCGCCGCGTCGTCCTCCGCCGGGTCCACCACCGACGGTAACGCACTGCAGAGGAGGAAGAGACACCTGTTCTAGTCCCGATCATGGGCGACGTTCTAAACGGAACGGCCTGGGTCGGAGGAGGACAGCCGAGTAGCCGCAACAGGACACAATTGTTTAAATCTGGCTCCTACGATGCCTTATTATTATCGCCCTGAAGGTACTTGCTTCACCAAGACGTATCACTACGTAACAAAGGGGCAGGACACAAAGTTCAAGCCCGACGATGCTGACTATTCGCTCCAGCTCTTCGCTGAGGATGCGTCGGATCACATGGAGACGTACGGAATGGACTTGGTATTCTGGTATACCACTCCTGCTGACACCATTTGTGCCAGAAATGTTCTCAAGTACCATTCGAGGTTTACGACATCATACGGCGTAGCCGCCGAGGAGACAGCCAAGATGCGCATCGCGACGGACAACCCGAAGTACGACAAGTAGGACGAGGCAAAAAAACTTCCGAATGTTGCGCGTGTGGCTACTGAACTCTCTTGATCCCACACTCACGCACCTCCTCCGGCCGAGGCTTGTGCCCAAGATGTCAGGACCAGAAGTTTGGAGGCTCCTCGTAAGCATGGTGCAGTCGGACTCCGTCCTTTGCCTAAAAGCGAGAGAGGGCTTTAGAGAAGCTGACATTGAATTCATACCCTGGCGCCAACGTCAAGCTCATGAACAAGGACATCCTCGTTGCATGCTACCCGACAAAGATATCTTGACTATGGTCGAGATCTTCGTGACGAGCGAAGTCAAAACCTTTCGCATTAACTTCATTGCGCGACGTCGCGAGGTTGAACACTACCTGCGAGAGATCGCTAGAAAGGATGAGAGTGTAATTGCGGCAATGCCGTCAAAGATCACTTACCGTTTGCTCACCAACAAAGCGAGCAACTCGTACCAGAGTCTCCTCCTGGACTCGACCCAGTGGGGTCCGCCGTCCAACACAGGCGACAAAGGTGCAGCTCCAGCTGCCCTCATGCTGACAAAGGTTGACATGGAGAAGACGGTTGCCAAGGCCAAGCTAGTCCCCAAAGCGGACAAAGGTGCAGCTGGTCAAGGTAGTAAGCGCGACTTGAGTAAAGCCGAGTGCTACAACTATCACGAGAAAGGACATTTCTCTCGTGACTGTCCCTACTAGCCAAAGAAGTCCAAGGGAGCCTCTGCCAACAAAGCAAGCGCTCTTGCCCCTCGGAAGAAGGTTGCACCAGCCAGTGGCCAACCTGACCAGAAGATGGTCGAAGACAAAAAGTGGTTCTGGTGTAAAACCCGCCACGACGGCCGTTAGACTTTGTCCCACGTGACCGAAGACCACGGCAAGACGCTGGCTGCTGACGGCAAGTCGGTCCACACACCTTGGAAAGAAGCCAGCCCCGCAATGCTTGAGAACGAACATCTCTCGCCCCAAACTTCTTCTTTAAACCAAGGGGCCTGGTAAAGGCGTTCAGATGGACGGTAGTGATATGTTATGTTGATCTCCGCTCTTTTCGTCCACGAAATATGCTGCAGTCTCTCCGAGACTCGATCAATCGTCCGAGGGAAACGGACGTAGAAGGACGGCTCTTGGCTCAACGGCCAAGAGGTTGCCCATTGCCGCTTTCTTGAGAGCAAGCAGCGCGTTGTGCCTCCTGGAGGCCAAACCGCTGGCGTCGATACGACACATCAGCATTCTACTGCACCTTTGCTCGAGAAGGAGAAAGCAACCCAACCAATCCTGACGCACGAGCCAGCGCCGCCAACTCCTGCAGTCAGTGAGCCGCCGCCAACACCACGTCCAGTGTTCGTTGATGTGCGGTCCCCGACACCCTCGCCAATGATGGGTTTACCGTCACCACCTCCGCAACGTTCTGGACGCGCCTCTCAGCCGCCAGTGCGTCTCATCGGATCCGGCTATGTTGCCGAGAAGGAGAGCTCTGTGGCCGCATCCAACACGTATTGCGAAACCCTCGCATACATGGTCGAAGTGTGTTTGGTGATCAACAAGATCCCAACACAGGAAGAGAAGGAGTGCGCCTACCGCTCTTTTCTCGACTACAATGATTCTACTTGCCGTGTACTCAACCGGCACGCGCATATGTGGCCTCCAAATCTTGTTGATCTGCGGACGTTCGACGAGGTTGTGTGGTCTGCCACCTACCCGTCCGAGACAGACGTCTGATCCAGCTTTCCCGGGAAACGCCAACCGCGCGTTTCATCTTCCCTTCGCATATTCGGCCTTCGATCGAGCGCCAGACACACATGCTTCAAGCGGGCAGGTTTTTCCGAGCGGTCATCGAGATGTCCCTGCAAGATCGACGCTTAGTGCCCGATCGGCCTCCGGCGTTTTCTCGAAATCGGACCGATCTGTCGAG
>Ga0307978_1001998_pt1 | contig 14687 bp, 12 predicted proteins | sample OrgLakmetage1056_FD_203151 | JGI IMG/M metagenome (GOLD analysis project Ga0307978, IMG submission 203151) | Saline water microbial communities from Organic Lake, Antarctica - #1056 | ecosystem: Environmental > Aquatic > Non-marine Saline and Alkaline > Saline | place: Antarctica: Organic Lake...
ACGGGACAGTAATAAAACATAAGAGAACGTTGTGTGTATTAAAACTTTCATGTCACTACTATATCAACTAAGGTAGCTCTGTCTTCTAGAGCTAGAGCGTTTCTCTCATTGTAACCGAAACGCGTCGAACAGATAGTAAATCTTCATTCTTGATACCATGCGAGAAGTTGTATCGAGCTCGTCCCGTGAGGACCTGTAAGCAGCGTCGTTTCAGCAAGACCCGCTTCTCTTGTACGGCTGAGCTAGTGTTGGAACCCACGCTACTGTAGGTCATGAAACAGTCACCCGCTATGGATAGATTAGCAATTGGCTCCTTGTGCTTCTTCCGATCGTCCACGTGTGCCTTCAGTGAGTGTCCTTCCCGTCGTTTATAGTCGATGGAATTGATATCGTTGGGTATACAACCCGCCATGGCTGAGATTCGCTTCATTTTCGGACCCAATATTTCAAGAATAAAATTTGGCAGAGGGTGCTTGGGAGGCCTTAGGGTTTTACTCCAAAGATCGTGCTCCACTCCGTATCGCTTCTCCCGATGCGTACCAGAATGTCGCTCCGTCTTCCACAGCTGATCTGTTGATCTGTCTAGTGCTTGAAGAATGAGCGCTTCCTCTTGCTCTGTAATAAAATCATCAAAAAGAAACAAACCAGGAATAGGTTCCGAAGTTGGTGTCAGGGTGTTCACCAGAGACGGCAGACGTTGCAAAGAGCCAACCATTCTTTCACGCAGGTCCTGCCGTTGTGGCGGCAGAGACGTGCGGCTCAAAGGTGACTCTCGCAGGGTTACAGAGATTCGTCGGTCCGACAAGAGGTCTCGATGGTCAATGGCGTGCGAAAAATCGTACCGCGCCTTTCCTGTCAAAATCTGCAGGCACCGTGGCTTCAACAAGACCCGCATCTCCTTCACGGCCGCATTTCTGTTTGGAGCCACGTTGCGGTATGTCATGTAGCACGAGCCAACGAGACTCAAGTTGGCAATTGGTTCCCGTGACAGCTTGCGGTCGTCCACGTGCGCCACTAAATGGTGCCCGGTCATTCGTCGATAGTCAATGGCGTTGGCCTCGTTGGGGACACTATCCACCATGGGTTTGCAGTGCTTAAGTTTGGGAAGTATTAACTCAGTAACAAAATGTGGAAGAGGGTGCTCGGGAGCACTGACGCGGCGATCTCGGAGATTGCAGTGGACACCCCAGCGCTTGCCGAGATGCGTGCCGTTGAAATTGGCAGGTTTCCAAGGGAGAAATGCATGCTGGTGGTCCAAGGCCGTTCCGTCCAGCTCTTGGAGAATCATACGTTCCTCTTGCTCCGTTATAAAGTTCTCGTACAAAAAAAGACCAGGGATTGGCTCGGAAACGTGCTGTATTCGGTGGACTACAGCCGACAACGACTCGTCGGTACGCGGTTGGACCTTGGCAGCAACAGACTTTGGAGACTCTCCTGTACAAGTCGCAGCGTGCGTTTCGAGCTGATGCAGCGGAAAAGAAGCGCTGCATATTGGACACGAGCCAAAATGACTGCCGTCAATCTTCCGAGGTCGCTTGGATGATGAAGACGACGAAAGCCTTGGATGAGTAGTGTTGGCTCGCCGTTTCGTGCCGCCCCCAAAGAATGAGGCCAAGGATTTCTGCTCCTGCTTGGGAGGTGCCATGATATTCTCTGTTTGACGCTTCCTTCGATATCAAGGCCTTGAGAGTTTTAATCCTTAGAGGCTGATAGACTAGTACTGCACAGTATCATAAACTAGAGAGAGGGAGAGCGACGCCTGCGTTGCGTAGTTACTTCGACTATTGTGATTGTGCCATGGTCGGTTATTGCTTTTTTATTCTTCATGTCGTAGTGACAACATCTACCTACTTTTATTTAGGCGACCTTGAGCAAACGGCACATTTTACATTGACAATGACAGGCCGCAGGATGGACGCCTCGAACGACGATGACTACGGCAGGTTTAGCAACACGACTTCGTTCCAGAAGGAATGTTTGCGTCTCTATGACGATAAGCAGTACAAGAGTTGCGAGATTTTAACTCGCATGGACTTGTCGCGCTGCGAATCCACGGGCCGTGAAAAGTACCTGGCGATCCAGTTGCTCGGCGACTGTGCCTATCAGCAAGGCGAGTTTACCCGTGCTCGCCACTGGTACTTTCAACTCTACAACTTTGGCGAAAATGTAGCGCGTTGGAAACTTTCGCAGTGCATCAAGGAGAGTGGAAGTCTCGTCGAGGCCGCGACGCTGTTGGAGCAAATCCCACCCAACCAAAGAACGCTCCCCATGCTCATGATGCTGGGTAACTTGTACGTTGCCAGTTCGCGCAAAATGGCAGCGTCGCAGGTGTTTTTGGACGCTTTGAAGAAGAATCCATACACACTGGAAGCTGCGGAACGACTGGCCGTACTAGGGACCGATAGAGCTTCCATTATGAGCGCAATAAAGGAAGGAATGATGGCGCATGGAGTGCAAGACATTAACACCAATGAATGGGTTCATATTCGAGAGCTTGTTTCGGCCTTGGTCGCCAAGCATCGTCATCAAACTGTCATTGCATTGCAGCAGTTTGAAAAGCTCGAAAGGGAGTTTCCGAGCAATGTGTATCTCATTCAGCGAATCGCTTCGTTACAGCTGCAAATGTGCGACAGCAAGAGTGCGGAGCGCTCCTTCGAGGGTCTCCGCTTGACCGAGGATTGCGCCATTGATTACCTGGACCAGTATGGTCAGATATTGGCGCAAGAAGGCGAGCTGGAGGAACTGAACGAGCTCGCAGTCTGCCTTTTAATGATAAATGACAAGAGCCCGGAAGCGTGGACCACTCTTGCTCTTTACCACGAGGCTCGGGATGACCACGAAAAGGCTTTGGCCTTTGTCGAGAAAGCCATTATACTGGACCAGAGGCACGCCTTTGCGCATAGGGTTCGCGGTACTGTTCTCATGAGCGACAACCGCCCGGAGCATGCTGCTGTATCCTTTTTTCGGTCCAAGGAAATCGAACCTGACCTTACCACCTACGAGGGTCTTGTGGATTCGTATCTGGCGGCTGGCAAGTTTAAAGAAGCCATTGCATCCGCCAAGGAAGCCATCAATATGGCACCGCGTGATCCACGTGCCATTACACTTGTCGGGCTAGCTCTGGCACAGGGTTCTTCAGGTCGGCAGGGCCAGGGAATGGACAAGGCCAAGCGTACGCTCCGCAAGGCTCTTTCTATCGAGCCAAGCGCTCTTCGGCCCCTCTTTGCCCTCGTGAGTATGTATATGCGCGACAGTGACTATACCTCCGCAATTGAAGTGCTTCGTCAGGGTCTGGAAGGAAACACGGAAACGCAGAGCAGTTCCTACGGCAAGGCTGATATTCTTTGTCGTCTCGGGGAGGTCTATACTAACATGGAGGAGTACAAGGAAGCTATCGAAATCTTCCACCAAGCCCTCGGGTTGGATCCTGATCTCACCTCGGCGCAGCGTTCATTGGATCGCCTTGAACGGCTTATGCGTGGAGTGGACCCGAACGAGACCGGAGACGAGATTATTGAAGATGCTTCAGGCTCCAGAGACAGCCCAGTGCAACCAAACTATTGATCCATCGGTTTTTGCTGCATACAAGTTATAGAAGATGATGCAAACACTATGTCTAAAGATTAATCCACTCGTACTGTTCTACAGACCGGGCATTTAGTTGCGACGGTTCTTTTTGCGCCTTCGGCTTCCTTCATTCTCCTCAAGTCTGAACATGGCGCTCAATTCCTTCAAAGTAGCTTGCTTGCCTTCGGCGCTTTCGGTTTTGTGCAAATGAGACATGGGACCATGCAAAAGTTTGTTGACAATGCCTCTGGAAAGACGTTCGACAGCCTCCAATTCCTTCTCGTTCAAGTTGGCACCCGATAGTTTACGGGTGCACTTGTCTAGTTCTTCCTCGCGGTAACTGTTTGCACGCTCCTGCAACTGGTTAATAGTGGGAATGGCCGATAATGATTCTCTCCACATGACAAAAGCTTCCGTCTCTTCACGCAGCAACTCTTCGGCTTCGAGCATCTCGCGCTGGCGCATGGCAGTGTTCTTGGCAACAACACCCTTGAGGTCATCAACATTGTAGGCTGCAACGTTGGGAAGCTGTAGAACAACGAGTATGAAAAATGGAGTGAGCATTAAAGTTTCCAAACGAAGCAACACGCAAACATAGTAGCATACGCCGGGTATTCGTACCTCTTTGCAGTCTTCACAAACGTTACGAGGGACCGCGATATCCACAATCATGAGTGGGCGCCCACCCATAAGACCATTCTCTTCCAACTTTTGCTCATCGATAACATAGTCTACCGCCGAAGTGGCCGTGTAAACAATATCAGATCGACCCATAACATCCCACAAGTCATCCATCAACTTGATTTCAATCTCCACGTCGGGAAATTGTTCCTGCAACTCCAGGGGCCGTGCCATTGACCGGTTGATAATGGTAATTTTTTCGAGTCCCCGAGAAGCCAGGTGTGTAATCAAAAGACGAGTCATCTTTCCCGCTCCCACAACAGCCAAGCGCGCTTCCGAAAAAGGCAATTGCAAGTCCTGCTGAGAAAGCATTTCACTCAACTCGACCGCTGCCGAAGAGATACTAACAGATCCCTTGGCAATAGCCGTTTCCGAGCGCACACGCTTACCTGCCGCCAAGGCATTGTTCAAGAGACGTGACAAGACTTTCCCACCACAACCATCCTCTTCAATCGAATGCAGATAGCACTGACGCACCTGCGAGAGGATCTGTCCTTCTCCCACCACCAGCGAGTCCAAACCGCCCGACACGCGCATAACATGCCAGACAGCGTCGTCGCCCGACAGCATAAAGAGGTTCTTACGCAAGACCGAAACAGGCAAGCCGGATCGTTCCGCCAAATATTGAGTAACATGCGCCATGGCAGCCCGAGGATCCGTCGCGGCGTAATAAACTTCAAATCGATTGCACGTACTCAAGACGGCCGCTTCCGCGACGGTACCAGTGGCGCAGATTTCCGCCGAGGCCGCGTTCCATGCGGCTTCCGCAATGGCGAGCTTTTCACGGACTTCGACTTCGGCGTGGTGAATGGAAAGGCCAACAACGTGAACCTGCAAACCCTTGGAAGCAGCTTCTAATCGTTCCTATTGGGTGCATAAAAAGAGAAAATGAAAGTGTCATGGAGGAAAAGAGGTTAGAGAGAGGGGTCATTCGTTGAAGACACTAAAGCAGCGCCTCAACGTACCTTGCGAGTCTTCTTTGGTGTCATAGTAGACTCTCCATTAACGTCCAGGTCGGTGGCTACCATGGAAAGCGTAGAAGATGGAGAACGTTGCACTGACAAGATGCCCGTTGTTGGCGTGAACGCCGAAACCGAACTCTTTGACACAGAAAAGGCAGCACTTGGGACGGCTACCGAAAGCGCCACGAGCACCACGGAGGAGAGGAACTTCATCTTGTGCTGTTGTGTGTGTGTGTTGCAATAGACCAGGCAACGCTATGTAGAGAACAACTGCGAGAACAACAATGGAGAAGGGACGATAAGGAACGCAGAGAAGGGTTTGCGTGATGACTGCCGTAAAAAAGGCCATAACGTTGAAGCTCCCGCGATTCGATTTTACGATGTTGAAGTGCCAAGATGCGAGCTAAAAAGGCGAGGAAAGGCGTTTGGCACTCTACTTTCTGAATTTTTCATCGACTCTTTCCGTTCGGGGTGATCCACCATCCATGAGTGGCGGGTGATGTTTATTGTATGGACTTGAAGATATACCGTTACATAAAATGGAAATTTCCTGGTCGCCTCCTGGTTGGCTGATTCTGTCTTCGGTCTTTGCAGAACTTTCTCTTGTACTAGTCTACTGTAGTACCGGTAACTCACAAGCGGGAAATACTTCTCTTTTGCTACGGCAAGTACGATGGGCGAGCGAGATGCTACTTTCACCAGCTAGCTACCGTACTAGTGTCGCATATCCGTGTGGTATTCACCATCTGACGGGTTCTGCAATACGTCACACCGGGTCCCGTTACACCAGGTTCGGTTAACCAGTCAGGGATCGATTGCTTTCGCAAATGTGAAGACATCCATCGGAACTCTTAGTTTACTGTACGACGCTAACGACTTATAATTCATCTATCGCATCGAGTTATCAACAAGTAATAGGCTTTCTACACTAGCGACAAAGTACCGGTAGTGTCAGACAACGTTTAGCGGCAGTTACAAGTGGTTAGGAGCCCAAGAATCACGCTCTAGCTGTGCAGCCTAAGGACGGGATCAGACGAGATTCCACAAAGAAAGGATCGACAAGATCTAAAAGAACAAGAAGGTAATGTCTGCACCACCTGCCACTCCCGAACCGCCGCGTCGCCCTCCGCCGGTCCACCGCCAACGGTAACGCGCACTGGAGAGGAGGAAGAGACACCTGTTCTAGTCCCGATCATGGGCGACGTCCTCATCGGAACGGCCTGGGTCGGAGGACAGCCCAGTAGCCGCAACAGGACGCAATTGTTCAATCTGGCTCCTACGACGCCTTATTGTTACCGCCCTGAAGGTACTCGCTTCACCAAGACGTATCACTACGCAACTAAGGGTCAGGACACGAAGTTCAAGCCCAACAATGCTGACTATTTGCTGCAGCTCTTTGCTGAGGATGCGTTGGATCACATGGAGACGTACGGAATGGACTCGGTATTCTGGTATACCGATCCAGCTGACACCACACGTGCCAGAAACGTCCTCAAGTACCACTCGAGGTTTACGACATCGTACGTAGCCGCCGAGACAGCCAAGATGCGCATCGCGACGGACAACCCGAAGTACGACAAGTACAAAGAGGCGAACCTCCGAATGTCGCGCATGTGGCTACTGAACTCTCTTGATCCCGCACTCACGCACCTCCTCCGGCCGAGGCTTGTGCCCGAGATGTCAGGGCCAGAAGTTTGGATGCTCCTCGTAAGCATGGTGCAGTCGGACTCCGTCCGTTGCCTGCGCAAGCGAGAGAGAGCGCTCGAGAAGCTGACTTTGAAGTCATACCCTGGCGCAAATGTCAAGCTCATGAACAAGGACATCCTCGTCATCTGCAACGAGCTCGAGGTAGCTGGCATGCTACCCGACAACATTATCTTGACTATCGTCGAGATCTTTGTGACGAGCGAAGTCGAAACCTTTCGCATTAACTTCATTGCGCGACATCGCGAGGTTGAAAACTACCTGCAAGAGATCGCTGGAAAGGATGAGAGTGTAATCGCGGCAATGCCGTCAAAGATCACTTACCGTTCGCTCACCAACAAAGCGAGCCATCTGTACCAGATCCTCCTGGACTTGACCCAGTGGGGTCCGGCGTCCAACGCAGGCGACAAGGGTGCAGCTCCAGCTGCCTTCATGACAAAGGTTGACTAGGAGAAGATGGTTGCCAAGGCCAAGCTACTCCCCAAAGCTGATCCAGGTGGCGAACGCGACTTGAGTAAAGTCGAGTGCTACAACTGTCACGAAAACGGACATTTCTTCTCTCGTGACTGTCCCAAGCCAAAGAAGTCCAAGGGAGACTCTGCTGACAAAGCAGCAAGCGCTCTCGCCCCTTGGAAGAAGGTTGCACCAGCCAGTGGCCAACCTGACCAGAAGATGGTCGAAGACAAAAAGTGGTTCTGGTGTAAAATCTGCCACGACGGCCGTTGGACTTTATCCCACGTGACCGAAGACCATGGAAAGAAGCAGGCTGACGGCAAGTCGGTCCAAACACCTTGGAAAGAAGCGAGCCCGACGGTGCTTGAGAACGAACATCTCTCGCCCCGCACTTCTTCTTTAAACCGAGGCGCCTGGTAAAGGCGTGCAGATGGACGGAAGTGATATGTTATGTCGCTCTCCGCTCCTTTCGTCCACGAAATATGTTACAGTCTCTCCGAGACTCGATCAATCGTCCGAGGGAAACGGACGTAAAACAAGACCCCGAGCCGTGGCATCCTATTGCCAAGTTTCCAGCGTCATGGATGATGTTGGACTACTACATGGTGACAGCCTGGTTTGTTGCTATGTGGCTTGGAGGTATCTTCAAGACTTTCTTAAAGAAGGTTAAAGTTTGGAACAGGTTGCTCAGAACCGTCCCAAAGCTAGTGAAGAACCCGAAGCCGCCAATACCGCCCAACCCAAACTGCAGCCGATGCATTTATGGAGCCTGGTTACGGTGGCAAAGGATACGGAACGTGATCGTCATCCGGCATCTGTTCTGTGTCGATCTCGGTACCGCACCCCTTACCGAGCTCCCCAAGGTGCCCAATTTCTGTCAGAGTCAACAGAAGCAGGAAGAACCTTGCTCCTCCTATGTTCTCGAAGCGAACTCAGCTGAAGTAGCAAACGTAACCGAAGTCAATTTGGGTCGCGTACTCGCTATTCACCTTCAGGCTTTCCTTGCCGGAATGGCCGAGGAAGACGTCTATGACTTGCTCATTGACAGCGGAGCCTCATGCTGGTTGGTTCTAGGAGGTTTTGCCAATGGTTTAGCGATTGAAGGCAAGGGGCAGGTTGAGTGGACGGTAATGATGGATGACGGAATGTATCGCACATTTGTCATCGACGCTTACTACGTCCCCTCCGGCAACCGTCGCCTCGTTAGCCCGCAATTGGTCGACCAAATGGGTCGCGACCATTGCAAGTTCTCCATTGACGGAAAAAATGGTGTATGGACTTTCGCCAACGGCCAAACCAAAACGGGCCCTCTTGACGCGAAGACTAACCTGCCTATCTTCCACGCGACACGCGGGTCCGCCCTCGCGGATCGGTTGACGGAGTTGAACCTTTGTATTACAGAGAAAGCGAATCAGAACTGCTCTGCAAGTCAGAAGGAGCTCCTATGATGGCATTTCCGCCTAGGACACCTCAACATGCAAGCGATCCAGCAGTTGCTGCGTCAAGGGGCTCTTGGTCAGACTCGGCTGCAAACGTCTGCAGCGAACTGCCAACATCCCAAGTGTTCTTCGTGCCTATACGGCAAAGCACGGCTTTGGATAACACCGTCCGAGACCACCACTCCTGTCAAACAGAAGGAGGGTGCGTTAAAGCGAGAAGACCTCCTCCCTGGACAGCGCGTGAGCATAGATCACTTCATCTGTTCCTCGAAAGGGCGTCTTTACAGTTCTCAAGGCAAGTCGCCTGACGAACAAATGTAATCCGGTGGCTGTATCTTTGTTGACCACGCGACAGGGTACGTCCACGTTGAGCATCAAGTGCACCTTAGTGCAGACAAGACTATCGCGTCCATGCACCGATACGAGTGCACCATGCTGAACATGGGCGTCACCGTCGTCGCTTATCAGAGCGATAACGGAGTCTTTACCGCCGCCGCTTTCTTGAAAGAGATACTTGAACGCCAACAAGCCATCGCCTTCAGCGGTGTTGGCGCGCACCATCAGAATGTTGTGGCGGAACGAGGCATTGGCACAATCATGTCAATGGCCAGGACCATAATGTTGCACTCGACCATCTGGTGGCCTGACGTAGCCGACAGTTCTCTATGGCCCATGGCTGTGGATTACGCGGTCTACATCTACAACCATATCCCAAATGTGGTCAGCGGTCTGTTGCCAATCGAATTGGCAACTCACACCGCCCAGCAATCAACGGATTTTATAACACTGCATGTCTGGGGTAGTCCAGCGTACGTGTTGGATCCCAAGTTACAAGACGGACACAAACTTCCAGAATGGAAGCCTCGCTCACGCCGAGCCAACTTTCTGGGTCTCTCCAAACGTCATGCAGCAACAATCCCATTGGTGCTGAATTGCCAAACATTGGCGATCTTGGCGCAGTTCCATGTCATCTTCGATGATTGGTTCACGACAGTCGTCTCGACAACAGCCAACGACTCGGTCCCCGAATGGTGGAGCACCTTATTCACCACCAAGTTCCGTTATCAGTTTGATGATGGCGACCCCGCAACCTTGGACGACTCTTGGCTCGACGCACAAGAGGTTGCCCATCACCGCTTTCTCGAGAGCAAGCAGCGAGTCGTGCCTCCCGGAGGCCGCCCCGCTGGCGTCAACCAGACGCATCAGCATTCCACTGCACCTTCGCTCGAGAAGGAAAAAGCAACCCGACCAATTCAGACGCCGACTCCTGCAGTCAGTGAGCCGCCGCCAACACCACCTCCAGTGGTCGTCGACGACGCACAAGAGGTTGCCCATCGCCGCTTTCTCGAGAGCAAGCAGGGAGTTGTGCCTCCCGGAGGCCGCCCCGCTGGCGTCGACCAGACGCATCAGCATTCCACTGCACCTTCGCCCGAGAAGGAGAAAGCAACCCGACCAATTCAGACGCCGACTTCTGCAGTCAGTGAGCCGCCGCCGACACCACCTCCAGTGGTCGTCGATGTGCCGTCCCCGACACCCTCTCCAATGATGGGTTTACCGTCACCATCTCCGCGACGCTCTAGGCGCGCCTCTCAGCCGCCATCGCGTCTCATCGAATCCGGCTATCTAGCCGAGAAGGAGAGTTTTGTGGCCAAATCCGGCACATATCGCGAAACCCTCGCATATATAGTCAAAGTGTGTTCGGTGATCAACAAGATCCCGACACAAGAAGAGAAGGAGTGCGCCTACCGCTCTTTTCTCGACTACGATCCGGACACTGGGCTCTACTTGCAGTGTACTCCACTGACACGCGCATACGTGGCTTCCAAGTCCGATCCAGACACGCTCACTTGGCCACAAGCCATGATGAGTGACGACAGTGAAGGTTTCTGGCAAGTGATGCAGAAAGAGGTCAGCTCATTGCAACAGCTCGGAACCTGGAACGTTGTACGCCGTAAACCTGGCTTCAATGTTCTTGCCAGCACCTGGGCATTCAAGCGCAAACGATACCCAGACGGACGTCTGAAGCCGTTGAAGGCACACTTCTCGGTACGCGGTGATAGAGTATTTTGAGTCCTATTCGCCAGTCGTTCAATAGTTGACAGTACATGTGGTCCTAGCGCTTGTTGCAATGTTCGAATTGGACACACGCCAAGTGGACTACAACATTGCGTTCGCTCAAGCTAGCATCAAGGAAGATGTCTACGTCACGATGCCGCGCGGTTTCAAGCCGTCGGACACCAAGAACGACTACGTTCTGAAGCTGAACAAGAGCCTCTATGGTTTGGTTCAAAGCCCGAAGGCTTTCTACGACCACATGAGGGCTGGACTAAAGGAAATGAACTTTGTCACGAGCGAGAACGACCCTTGTCTCTTCATTCACAAGGACATGATCGTGATCAGTTGGATCGATGATTTGGTTTTCGTGTCGCGCGACGGATCCAAAATTGACGAGATGGTTTTGTCTCTCAAGGCCCTCGGCTGCGATCTAGACAAGGAAGAAGGTTCCGGTTTGTCTGCCTTCCTCGACATTCAGATCGACAGAACGGAAGGATCGATCGAACTATCCCAACCCGGACTAATTGATAAAGTGATCCGCTACACTGGTATGCAAGACTGCAACACTGGTGAGAACACCCCGGCATCAGTCACACCTCTCCGTACGGATTCAGGCGGCGAGCCGTGGGTTGGCGCGAAGGAGAATAGGGAGTACGCAGCAGCCCTTGGCATGCTCATGTACCTCGTCAACCACACTTGTCCGGATATCGCTTTCGCAGTGAACCAGTGTGCTCGGTTCAGTTTCGGACCAAAGCTAACTCACGCGAAGGCCATCAAGCGAATTGTGCGCTACTTACAAGCTACGCGTACGAGAGGCATGGTGTTCTCGCCCACAGGGGAGATCATCGTGGACACTTATGCGGACGCAGACTTCGCAGGTCTGTGGGCCGTTGAGCATGAACAAGATCCAGTTTGCTCAAAGTCTCGATACTTGTTGGAGCTAGCAGGCTGTCCTATCTCATGGACGAGCAAGCTACAAACGGAGATTGCCCTGCCGACAATGGAGTCGGAGTACATTGCTTTGTCTCAAGCAATGCGCGAGCTGATTCCTCTTCGACGAGTAGTTGCCGAAATTGCGAGTGCCCTTGGTATAGAAGCGTCTTCGGAATGTCGCACTCATTTCAAGCTCTTTGAAGACAACAACGGCGCACTCACAATGGCACAGGTCCCAAGGATTACGGTTCGGAATCGACACTTCGCAGTGAAGTATCATTTCTTCCGCAACCATGTATCGCGTGGCGATATACAAGTCCTCAAGATCGACACGACGAAACAAAAAGCCGACATGCTCACTAAAGCTTTGGTTGACGAATTGTTTGTTCGGTTACGTCTCATCATCATGGGATGGTAAACCAGAGTCGAGAAATGCTTTCGTTACATCAAGCGTATGCTATCGTTACATCAAGTGATCATACATCACAAAATTAGTCGGCGTCCAAGTCCGCTCGAACTAGAGACCTCCTCGAATGAGAAGGAGTGTCGCATATCCGTGTGGTATTCACCATCTGACGGGTTCTGCAATACGTCACACCGGGTCCCGTTACACCAGGTTCGGTTAACCAGTCAGGGATCGATTGCTTTCGCAAATGTGAAGACATCCATCGGAGCTCTTAGTTTACGGTACGACGCTAACAACTTATAATTCATCTATCGCATCGAGTTATTAACAAGTAATAGGCTTTCTACACTATCGGCAACGTAGTGTCAGACAACGTTTAGCGACAGTTACAAGTACTAGTAGGATTAGACTAACAGACATTACAACCCAGATGTATTGTAGTTGGCGCGAGCTATCGCACGATGGACTCACACCCTCGACTCACTCGCCAAGCGTTTCCGTAATAACCCGGATGTGGGAATCGACCATGAAAGGTCCAACAAGGACCCAACTTACAATCAGTGTTGCACCGTGGTTCGCAAAATTCCCGACAAATGCACGGTTTGTTTCACAAATTGGTATGGAATGCTTCATTCATGGCTCGAAGCCTCTTCAGCGGCGCTCTTGTCTACTCTGCTTCCAGTGACAATGAACGGTGAAGTGACTTGATGCCTACAATGGTTTGTGGATTGGTGCGGACATCAACAAAGCCGGTATCCGCCTATTGCAGTCTTTGGTAGACTGGTAGACTAGAAGTCCCGAATAAATCTACAAGTAAATCAAAAAGTGTATCGGCTTGGTGTGAGAAGCTCCGAATATCGTATCGGAGCTCGCCTGTACAGTAGTTGGTCAAATGAAATCTCAAATGAAATCAAACAAGGTGTTTGTTTTTTAACTCGGGGAATGTCCCGCACTCTTCCAATCATCTGTAGCTCTTGAATTCTCTTATGCTGCGGCAGCTAGTTAGTAGTACGTTGGATGAGATGCTAGTAGCACCAACTAGCTAAGAGTAGACACTAACAAACAGCAGCACAGCAGCTATGGAATCGACAGCCCCGTCCAGCGCAATTCGGTGGCAACTGTACAACCCGGATGTATTGTAGTTGGCGCGAGCTTTCGCAGGATGGACTCCCTCGACTTGTCAAACGTTTCCGAAAGAACCCGGAAGTATGCACTTTAGCGCGGGCTTTTCTCGGCCATCTTTTTCTCGCTAATCTAGTCTAGACTAGTCTATGTCTATTGGTACCAATAAAGCCAAGTCGACAAACGCGGGAAATACCACTAAGCTCTTGGAAGCAGATTAAAACCCTTGCATTTGGTGCAAGAGTTTGGTCGCTCGGTCGTTTTTGGTAAGAGACGTTTTGGGTAGAGGAGAGCTTACAGTAATTTATGATTAGCGCCTCGAAGCGTCCGGAGCGTAGACGCACCATGGCTCCTCCTCGGGAGCCCCCACAGGCCATGGAAGACGCCAAGGCAGCTGGGCTTCAGCCGATGACTACATTCTTGAAAAGAGAGACAGCCGGAAGGCCGAAGAAATTGCTTCAGCCTCCGCAAAGTCAGACTATTTCTTATTATTTATCTAGTCAAGAATTAGATAGCCGACTCTACGCTACTGGTAGACCAGCCACTCTAGAGACTGGACTCGACTACACGGTCTAGCTAGCTAGCCTAGAGAGACAGTAGTCTAGTGGACGTTGTCGCCATAATAGCTAGGGGGACCCGGATTTTTACTCTTGATACCACCAAGGTCTTAAATTGAAGCGGGTAGTTGAGGTTGGCGCCCTTTGCGGAACGCGGTCTGTCCACCCGTCGCAGCAAAGCCGTACCGTCATCATATCATCTCCGAGTTCCACGTAACCTATGTTCGTGAGGTCGTCATTGAAGAGTAGTCTACATGTTGAACCAAGTTGGATCAGCCATGCTGAAGTCATGGAAGATGTTGCAATCTATGTAGGAATCTACAGGTCTTGGTAGCTTCACGATCTTAGTCTGAAGTCATGGAACGTGTCGCGATCTATGTTCAATCCTACAGGTTGTAGCTGGAATTGTCATGATCGTGGAACTGATGTCATGGATTGGATGGTGTCAATGTGGTTCATTCTCTCATTAGAAATAAGATCACAATTTAAGGAATACGATTATTTGTAAAACCTATCGTCTATCGTTTTAGAGTTTGTGTGAGTAATCCGTCTGTACAACGGGTTATCAGCACTAAACTCTGGAGCGATTTACCTTGAGAAGTCTATACTTTAACTCGGGTCTTAAATTGAAATATACTCTAGTCTGTAGATGTCGATTGATTCGGTTGAGGACTTGGCGTCGTTGCGGTCGTTGGTGCTGCAGTGCGCGTAGTCACAGTAGTAGTCACGGTTCTACTAGTTAGCTTTGTCACTTACGCTTCTGGTGTCTCGGTCACGTCAGGTCGACTCTGTTTCCGCCGGTCGCTTT
>Ga0307978_1001999_pt1 | contig 14683 bp, 11 predicted proteins | sample OrgLakmetage1056_FD_203151 | JGI IMG/M metagenome (GOLD analysis project Ga0307978, IMG submission 203151) | Saline water microbial communities from Organic Lake, Antarctica - #1056 | ecosystem: Environmental > Aquatic > Non-marine Saline and Alkaline > Saline | place: Antarctica: Organic Lake...
GATTATAACTCGGTGCATCTCTTCAGTAGCCTGCTGTGCAAGATCAAATTGTTTCTGGGAGCAAAATTCCATTTCCTTCTTGTCTTCGAGCAACTTTATTTCCCTTCTGAGTAGACACCCATCTTTGATGTGTTGCGCTCGTTCATTATTATATTCATCTTTGTTCTCGATTCCTTTTTTCTTCAAACATGCAAGCTCATCCTGTAGAGTTTTGATTGTACTTACTCGAATATCCATTTTACTCTTGTAAGAGTCCACAGTGCGTTCCATCTCGTCTAAAAAGACATTCATTCTTTCTTCGTGTTGTTGCATCACTTCTTTCTTGTCTTCATGGCTTTTATTAAGGTCAGCCTGTAGCTTTTGTATTTCTTTCAAATTTTTAATTTTCACGAGTGTTAATTCTTGTATAATACTGTCTTTTTCCCCAATACTGCGTAGCAACTCTAGCTCCATCCTCGATTGGGATTTGTCTTGGAGCTCTTCAACATCGCGTACTGACGGCAATCGATCCAACGACGATTCTATTTTTAAGTTGTTTGATGTTGACACATAGCTCTTTCTGATCTTTGCATAACGAGTTATAAGACCGGGCATCTTGTTTTAATATACCAACCTCTAGTGAATAGCACCTCTTTTTGAAAAAAGGGTTTGAAAACTGGAAGAGAGGCAGAGATTTTTTTACCAGCGAACGAGCCATATTCTTTCTTCATGCTGTAAGGCGTCGGACGATATGGTATACAAACCTTCGGGGAGGATTATGTAGACAAGCATTGAGACCCTGGTCGTACTTAGGTATTTTCATTTTTAAAGTCATACAACATACAACAGTCACAAACCGTCAAATATTGGTGTAGTTTGATGAATAGGTCGTCATGCAGGTGACGTTTATTTAATTATCTCTCTGTACTCGAAGGATAGCGTTTGAACGCGTTGGTGTGTGATAAAGTGCACACGAAAAAATCAGTATCATAATAGCCGTCAAGAAGTGTTCGAACTATCATTCCAATCATTTGTTACCAGGAATGCTGTACACACAATGTACCGCGACTGCGCCAACGAAATCATAAGGAGTCTTCGCCCCCACCCAGCTTCCCTGACGATTTTTTGTATTGTGAACATGGCAGAAATACTTTTGATCCTTTTCCACACAACTGAAACTCGCATTTATGACACAGTTGCATCTGTGAAGTAATCGATTGCCATTGATAGAATCGTTATTAGTCACAAGGTTTTCAATGGTTCCAATAAGAAGGAACGCATGTAGCGCAAAATACTCAAGATACGTGAAATAGAAGCATAACATTGAACTCACGCTTATCCCAAAATTTGTATGCTTCCATGTAAGCTTCGTGATCGATAGGAACTCCGCTGCCACCTTCATCCTTACCAAGCGCATTCCTCATGGCTGTAATAGGAGTCATTGGAATCTCATAGTCGACATCTTGAGCTTTGATACTTACAATACCCCACGGGGCTCTCTCCCCCGATGGATCCTTTCCCATAGACTCACTCTCCTTATCAATCTGTTCGCGAGAGTAAAGGATGAGATCTAAATACTTGGCTTTCGGCAGTGGATTCTCACTGGTAACAATCAATTGACTCGGGAAGAATCTGGTCAGAACAGGAACTTCTTTATCATTCCTAGTTTCATACTTTGTCCGAAGAAAATGTACGTTTTCAGGAGTGATCTCCAAGACGTTCACCTGAGCATCAGTAAAATCGTTTTCAATAAAGATGTGTTTGCAAAATGGAGCATATCCGTCTTGAAGGTTACTCTCATCGTAGCGGGAATTTGCAATATCCTCAACTTCAGCAATAGAAATGGGGAATACAGTGCCACCATAAGATTTGCTGCTCTCGGATTCAGAGAACTGTCTGAAACAAAATGGATCCACGACCAGAGCTTTTGATGCAGACATGGATGTAGAGAATTTTATGGAAGAAGTGATAGAAGGACGACAGGAGTGAAAGGCTGTGAAAAGAGACAGAAGAGGTTTCATTCTTCTTCAATGGACAGTGAGATTCTTCACTGTTGTTATCATCTGAATCTACGGTACTTTACTCTCTCTCTCTAGAGAAAGAGGTAGATACTCGTACTGTTGTTGTCTAGTACGAAGTACGATCGCGAGCTGGTTCACCGTTTTTCTTTAACCTACCGTATGTAGGCTCTGGTATGTGTCTAGTGTCTACGCAGATGTTTTTTGCGCAAAAAAATTTCTTTCTCAAGCACGCAAACCTTCTAGTTAAACTGCTCAACATTCTTGACACTATTGCAACTCTTCTCTTGAAAAATACCTGCCGTAATTCCAATTTCCTATATTATCTTACATCCCTCCATGCCAACACTTATCAATATTCCTATTTCAGGACCTGATTGTGATTTCGGTGGTGCAGTTCCGGTAGATGTTGATTCTGCAGATTCTCTTGCGTCGCAACCAGCAAGCAATAATCTAGTAATCCTATCTTTGAAGAAGAGGGTGATGACAAAATGCTGAAGGTTACAAGTAATGGTAATGTCAAAGCAGTTGATTTTTTTCGTTCGCAATTCAATCTCGCAGCATTCGAGCTTTGTAATAAGAAGAATAACAATCGCAGACACTATTCTCAGAGTTACATAGATACCATGGCACACATCATCAAGCACTGGGACACAGGTGATTTCGAGTTCACTGATAAGAAGTCGTTTCGTCGAGAATACAAGAAGGATCGTGGCTACTGGGTTAGCCAAAATTTTACCTCACTCATTTTGTACAATAAGGATGGTGAATCAACAACCTATGTGTTTCGCATGATCAGACAGAAAGATGGCTCTCAAATTTTGAAACAAGTTGTATCTGCCGAAGACACATTTGGCATTATACATCATTACCACTCTGCAGCTGCACACAAGAAAGTTGCATCAACATACAATCGTATCAGTGAAAAGCATGACAATATCACTATTCAACAAGTTGCTATTTTTTGTTCTTTATGTCCAACCTGTGCATCATATCGGCTGAGCCATAAAAACCGAGCTGTAAAAGGTGCAGCTCGCCCTATCAACTCAACTTCCTTCCGTGCGGAGCGCCACATGAGATGCGATAAACCCGCGCTATATGGACGGGCCTAGTCCAAAGTGCTATTTGTCAATGTTTAATGATGTCGTCATTTCAATAACTGCGTGCGCCTGATGCCTACTACTAATTAGGGCGATGTTTTCCAGTCAGCTGTGTCTATGTCTGAAAAAGCAAAAGATGACGATACGCTGTGCCATGATTTCACGTATGCTGGAGCAGTAACACATGAGTTTTTTGTGATCACGATTAGATAGCTAATTCACTGCGTGCTTGTTTGAAAGCTAGATTGTGTAATTGTGGAGCCACAGTCCTGCATATGCCATATGCTACTATAGAATACACACTTTCCCTTAGTTGATGTGGCTCTTCTACCTTCTACAATAATGTTACTAAGTGTTGAAGCTTTACATAGTTCAATTTCACTTATTCTTGAACTGCCATTCTTGGTGGTTATATCTTAACCAGCTACTTCATCGTTTTCAGCAAAGGTATTGAGCCCCCTAGCATCCGTGTGTAAGAATGCGCACGTTCTATCTCTCTTGCATCCTTCCAAGTGAAAGGCCATGCAATGTTGGCTATGATCCTGTGCTTTCCATTTTTGCATTTGTTCATCTTTCTGTAATTTCTTAAGTGCCGTAATTTCTTCATCCGTAGGAATCTGGGCTCCTTGCCGTAGATAAAATTCTAAATCATCCTTACCCTCTCGTTTAGCTTTTCTCATCATTCGAGCTTCATAAGCCTTTCGCTTGCCTTGTTCACGTAGTTTACGCTTGGCATCTTCCTTGTCTTCTTTAGCCTTTTCTCTATCAAATTGGAAAGATGACGGGTCTTCCTTGTATTTTCTTACTTTGGATACTATTTTGCGGAGATCTTCTATGCCCTTCGATGCAATGCATTCTTCCATGAGCTGGTAATCGCTCAGTTCCGTCTTCAAGATTCTACGGGTATGGAAAATGATTGTACGCATCTTAGTTGGATAGATTTTTGCAAGATCGATGTATTCAGTTGCCAGAATGGTCGGATCCTCTGCTGCCGATTGTAAGTCCCTTAAAGCGATGTTGGTTGTCTTGGGACTCGCATCTCTGTCTCCCTCCTTGCATGCTTTTTTATAACCCGACGAGGCTAGCAGGGAAAGACTCTCTGTCACACCATCCTTAGTCGCCAATTTTGATTTCTGATCTTTTGTCATCTCTGCACCCGAAGCAGCTTTGGCTTCAATGGCTTCGATTTCGCGAAGTTTCTTGGTGAGCTTCCTACTCTTTTTTTGATTTTCATCTAGTTTGATGCTTTCTGAACCAAGCGACGAGGGGGGAGAAGGGAGCGCAATCTGTACTTCTTTATCTCCATCTTTACCATGGCGTGGCAAATACAATGCTGGGTTGTCTAAAATTCCTTCTGCGCTCATTATGCCATGACTCTTTGTGAACCTCAGATTACTCTCGACATCGTCATAGGTTCTATTTTGAACGCAACAATAAAAGTGTGAGATGAGTGTCACATGCTGCTGCTGTGAATGTTGGCACAGGATAGGATACAATATTGCAATACACGACGGTATCTGAAGACCATACAATTCAGATAAAGTTCTGATAAAAGCCGAAACAGTTCATTGCACACGTGGACAACAGGCGACATACATTACATTTCCATTTGCAATCAGGGGAAAGTCTGGCCCCAAAGCCTCCCTCACTTTCAGAATCTGATCCATCATGGCAGCACCATCTCTAGCTCCAGCTCCTTTCCTCTCGAACGAAGCTCTATACCTTGCATGGATAGCAATCAAGCTAGCGCCTGCATCCCTCAACTGTTCGCACAACTCAATTGTATCTTGGATCGTATTCAACAATCTGATCTTGCAAAAAATTGGAACAGACACGTTTCTCGATGCCATTCTCACGATATCACAAATGATAGTTCTATCCTTTGGATCCAAAAGGTATGATCCGAAATGACCAAGATATGCAGTTCTCTGAGGACAACCAAGGTTCAAATCAATTGCATCGCATTTGTGCTGGACAAGCTTGGCAGCATTTGTGAATTCTGTTGGATCATTGGCACTGAAGTGACATACTAGTGGTCTATCTTCTGGAGTGGTTTGGAACTCGTCCTTTCGATATTGTGCATCCGATGCAAATTGGGTAGAGGACATCATCGGTGTGTAGCATGTTTGTGCTCCGTACTTTCTGCAGAGCAGGCGAAACGGAAGTTCTGATGCTCCCACCATTGGTGCCAGGATGTATTGAATGGGAAATGGAAAATTTCCCTTTGTTGATGTAGCAGCGACAATCACATCACCACTTTCAGTTTCAGCCTTCCGTTTCTTAGTATGTGATTCTTCTGTTGTTTCATCGCGATCTTTGCGTTTGTTCTTCTTGGGATGTTTCTTTTCTTTTTTTGATCTTTTCTCCTTCTTGGCTTTCTTCTCCTTCTTTAGTTTTTTGGCAATTTGTTCCTCTGCTTCTTCTGTCATGATGAAGTATGAGTAAATGAATGTTTGTGCCTGGTGCCTGTATCTACAGTAACGATAGTTACCTACTTACAGGAGAGGCACTTGACTGCTTGCGAGCTCGTGCACATATTTCATCAGCAGCATTCAGCATTTGAATTTTCTGTTGTTGGATGCCAGCCCTTCTGTTTGGATGGTGTGGCGCGAGAGCCTTGCACGCGCGATAGAGCGCGCGCAGTAATCCCTCCCAAATCATGTGCTTTCTCCTGCTTTCTCCCTTTCTTTTTCCATCAATCATCCACAACGAACCGTGCCCGTGAACCGTGAACCGTGAACCGTGAGAACCAAGCGTTTGTCAAGGACAAATTCACATCAGGCTGTCAAATTTAATCACACTTCGGCGTTTGGAATCATCTGTACAAGACAGTATCATCCTGACAATAGAATCAAAGTTAAAGTTGATCATTCACCCATTGCCAATCAATATTCGTTGGATAGCATATTCAATTGAATAGAGTAGAAATAGGAAACAAAAAAATAAATAGATAGACAAACAGACACAGTAATAGAAAACACAAACACAAACAAAAGAGAAAACCATCATGGAACGTTACCAAAAGATGGAAAAGATAGGCGAAGGTAAATTCTAAATCTCTTCATGACATCAATCAAAGTGAACACGCAACTGATCAGAACTTCCATTCACGTTATCCCCTTTTCCCATCTCTAATACAGGCACTTATGGTGTGGTATACAAAGCCAAGGATAGAATCACGGGGGAAATCATTGCACTCAAGAAGATTCGACTCGAAGCTGAAGATGAAGGAATTCCTAGTACGGCTATTCGGGAAATCAGTTTGTAAGTTATTCATTACTGGGCAATGCATGCAGTGACTGCGGACTTTTGTATTAGATTGCACTGTACATACCGACCATATACATATATGTACCATATACATATTAACGGTATACACCATTTTCTTTGCTCTCGAACAGACTTAAAGAATTGCAACATCCTAATATTGTGAGGCTCTATGATGTAGTGCACACTGAGCACAAGTAAGTTCTTTCCTTTGACATAATATAGTGTAACTACCATATTCTACCTCATGTACGATGCACAAAGACTTTTCCCATACCTGTCAAAAACACTCATTCATCTATGATCCATCCATCCATCCATCCATCTTTAGGTTAACTCTAGTCTTTGAATTCCTCGACCAAGACTTGAAAAAATATCTGGATGTTTGCGACCAAGGCCTCGACCCACCAATCCTCAAATCGTTCCTCTTTCAACTTCTCACAGGAGTAGCATACTGCCACCATCACCGTGTCTTGCACCGCGATCTCAAACCACCAAATCTGCTCATTAACAGAGAGGGACAATTGAAATTAGCAGATTTTGGATTGGCCAGAGCATTCGGAATACCCGTCAGAAGTTACACACACGAAGTTGTCACTTTATGGTATAGAGCACCGGATATTCTCATGGCATCGAGGAAATATAGCACTCCCGTGGATATATGGAGCGTAGGGTGCATCTTTGCAGAAATGTGCAATGGTCGGCCACTATTCAGTGGAACTTCAGAGGCTGATCAGCTCGATAAGATTTTTCGTTTGTTGGGGACTGTGCAGCCATATCCGGGCATTGAGGAGCTGCCTGAATATTCTCCAGATGTCTTGCCACAATATTCTCCACCTAGGAATGGGATTGGGAGCTTGGTGCCTAATTTGTGTGCGAGCGGGGTGGATTTGCTTGGTAGGATGTTGCAGTATGATCCTGCAAAGAGGATTACGGCACAAAAGGCTTTGGAACATCCATTCTTTTTCGATTTGATTCAAGGTGGCATCCGATAAATTATTCAGTGTGTACTAATGTAGGGAGCGCAGTACAATGCACAATGCACAATACACGATTTAAGTGTATAATATGTAATTTAATATGGAAGATTACAAAAATGAAGTTTATCGCAGTATGCAGTTTACTGCACTCTCTATATGTACGTGTTGTAACAACATGGGAATTTCTATATTTGCCCACCATCTTGAAATAGAGCTTCAATTTCACCTTTTGTATAGGATACTGCGCCAGATAAAGATGCTACAGGTGTTTGAGTATGTGGAATGGCGGCAAGGTAGGGAGCTGGCCCATACTCTGGTGAAATATAGATACCTCTGCCATCATCCCTTTCTCTCTGTCTAGCAATGAGTATCGCCCATGTTGCCAATTGGAGCTTACGATCAGCTTCGCATTCCTTTGCAGAAGGGTCTGCCATTTGCGGCCCTTGAGCCCAACCAAATCTTGCATGTATATAGTAGCATCGTTCCGCCACCCTTTCAAGCAATGTGGGCCACCATCTATCATCAGGAGCTTTCTTGGAGTCAAACACCCGTTCACAAGCACAGTACCAATGTGATAAATCAGCATTGAGTTTTAACTCATCCAGTTTCCCTCTTGCTGTCAATATATCAAGGATTTCTCTCGTTTGGAAAGGATTGCCAAATAACCTCTGTCGATGCGTTTCGAAGGTGACCGTGATCCCACGATCACATGTATCACTTTCTTCCATGCAAAAAGTGAGAAAATCGATTGCCTCCTCAGTTGTCCAACAATCTACTCCTGCATGAACATTAATGAATCCTCCTTCTTCAACTTCATCCAAGAGTTCCTTGCATTCCAAGAGTTGTTTCTTGAAATCCATCTTATGCTCTTCCACAGAGTCGGAACCACAATAAACGTACTCTGACCTTGTCGCTCCATCTGCATCAACGTGATCGTCCAAATATCCTCCGCAGGTATGGATTTGACAAACTAGGGCCAATTGCGCTTGATTTAGGTTCTTTATGAGACCCTCGCGATCAAATAAGTATGCGAGACGTATGACTTCGATGCCATGGTATCCTTCTTCACGTATGGATTGGTAGTTTGGTTGATCAATTCCCCATAGCGTTTTGATGAGTTTGAGCTGTTTGCTCTTTGCAGTCGCCGCAGTTGTCATGAAAGATATATTATACGATATGATGGTTTGTTTGTTGTTTGATCTCCCTTCTCCCTTCTCCCTTCTCGTATTTCGTATTTGTCGGCGAGATTGTTATCAATCATTTAGACGTTAAATAAACTAACGGTAGACTCTAATGTTCACAAAAATCCAACTTTTCAGACAAAAAAAGACAACAAAAAATAACACACAAAACGAACAGTAAAGTCAACAAGCAACAGTATATTATCATAAATACATAAAACACTAAATCACTGATTGATCCCAGGTGGTTATCCACCGCTTTCTCTCCGTTCTCAATTTTCTGTTGATTGCATATAAAGTCAAAAGGAAATGGAACATTCTTATCAAGAATTTAATTCCATACTTCTCCTGGGCGAGGCAGATTTCTCCTTTGCACGAGCTTTTGCTAGATATCTTTCCTCCACAAACTGTACTGCTAGCAATGTTATTCGTGCTGATGCTGGTGCTGATGCTGGCACTAGTATCAGTAACAGTAGCAGTAGCAGCACCACTAGTAATATCTTACCTATACCAACCAATAATCGTCCTATTCAAATTACAGCTACAGAATACGGAGACGCAAAAGATATCGCTGCTAGATATTACAATGGAGACCATGATGCCTTTCGAGAATCCATGCATGCATTACATCAAATGCCCTCCATTTTAGAAATCATGTGCGGCTTGAATGTGCGGCTTCTAGGGTTGACTTCCAATCCTTTGCATTCGCACACACATTCAAACTCACAAACTTCCAGTACCTGCTGCACTTGCCATCGATGGATCCAAGCATCCACACAATTCGAATTTGAAACAACGCCCACGTCATTCTGGAACTCATCCTCTTCTTATGATTTGATCATTTTCAACTTCCCGCACTCGGAACAAGCAGGTCGAGCCACTAAATTGGTCAAGGCGCTCTTCAAGCAAATAAGAGCATGCGTCAATGATGGAAGACTGCCAGCCGATGTAGTTCTGGAAATGAGATTACGGATTCTTCAGACATCTGCAGATTCACATACTGGCATGCATGTGTGTACCGGGATGAAAAATTTACAACAGAGGAAGCAAATACGATCTGGTTACAACCATGAGGAATCGGCAGAAGAAAGTGATTTCGAATTGGTGGGATGTTGGCCAAGCGATTTGGAACTTTGGCATGAGTTGGGATATCAGCATAAATGGACCAAGAAGAATGCCAGCTGTAGGGATATGATCGCAAATTGCAACGTGTGGCGATGGAGGCCAAAGATAACACGGCTATAGGAAATGAACATAACGTAACGTGTTTTAAAATTGCATTAAGTTCTCAAGAGATGAAACAAACAATGGCATCAGACTACCGTAGCTACAGTACCGGTATGTAGTGTAGTACCAGCATATATCAAGACAGGCAACAACTTAAAGCAAGCAATCCATTACTCTGCATTCCCAATCAAGAACATTCCCCTTGTGTAAACAAATCTTGTTCAATCTCGATAAATCCCACGTCGAACGCATCATTGGAATAATTGCAGCTATACCCATTTTCACTGCAGCCCCCATATTCCAGTAAAGACACAGAATCGTCCCCACTCTTCATTACACGATCATAAATACTGACTGGAACGCAAACATCACCACATACTGTTTCACCTTCTGCGGGTTTGCCACCGTCGTCGGCATTGTTACCATCTTGCTCATATTGATAGATTCCATACATGGTTCTACATCCATATAGACTATCAGATACAACTTGGTCGCTTGGAAGACTCAATGCGAGACCAATGTAAAGCATTGCTACAGATATCATCAGCAGCCCCGTCATCATTCCTACAAAACGCAATTTTGCTTCAGTGCAAAAGTATTCTTTTTGCCGATAAGTGTTGTCCCCACCACTTTCACTTTGTGGATTCACTATGTTCGTATATGCAGCTTCCTTTCGTCCGATATTTCTATTTCTCTGCTTCAAACCTTTTCCGCCAGACGTGTTGAGACTGTGCACTACCTCGTATTCATCATCATCTTCTGGACTGGTCAATATAGACCTCCGCATTATAGGAGTATCCAATCCTTTCGAAGATGAACTAGGTGGCGGAGGTGGAGAATCTTCATAGTGGTATGGAGGAGGAGTATTGATGCAAGGACTGAATGCCTCCTCTAGATCTGAGGCAATAGATGAAGCCTGCGAATCTGCATCGTTCTCATAATCTTCCTTCAATAAGAACATACCGGCACAACCACCCATTAATACTCCAAATATAACACTTGCCATACTCGTATAAGGCAAGAATAATCCACATATCATCTCTGATGCAATGGATGCATGCAAAAACCCAATTTTTTCGCATGCACATGCGAACGCAGTCGCAAAACAGTTTCCCTTCCTAGTTTTCAACCCTCTATTCTCCTTGTACTGTCGAACGCCAGATTTAGAATTCCAATCATTTACCAATATGGCAGCCATACATCCCACAATCCCAGCCCCGTTCAACCCCGTGACAGTGACAACGTCATCACCATTGGTCCAAATCATCTGCGCCAAGCCGCCCATGATACCACTCAAAATGAATACAAATCCCATAATACAACTGCCACTACTGTCACCAAGTGGAATACAAGTACTGCTACTCCCCCTATTATTAATATTCCGTTCTACTTCCTTCTCACTCAAAATTCTTAACCAAAATATGTTCAAGACAAACTCCACTAAACTTGTGCAGCAAACCAACCCACTCCCCATTCTCCACCACTCCCCTGCCGTAATCACTAAAATCGGATGATAAACTCCGAAAAGTATAAGCGTCGGCACATTCGGTCCAATCCCTGAATTATAGATTCTCCCCGCTGCACTAAACCAGAATGCATAGGGTGGCTCATGGTTCAACCTTTGACTTTGATAATGTAAGAATATATTATACAGGGCCATGAGAATAAATTGTCCCACTGTCATGATTGTGATGAATGTCATGACGGGTGCAGATGGTGCTTCCTTATTACCAAGACGATTTTGGAGATATTGCGCATGAGAGGGGGTATGGTATCCCTTACCATGTCCACGACCTCTATTACCATTTCCAGGATTGTCATTGTCGACAATGGATCCGTAGTGGTCTGTGAATACCCCTGCGCTCCATTGGAGGGAAGGGGAATCTTTCGCAATTTCCACAGTGGGTGATTCGAGATTATGATTTGAATCCTGAATGGCTATATTCATATGTTTGCGCGTTTGCCCTTGACTGTTGACATTACCTCTCTTTGCAGTTTTGATGGAATGAATGGATTTCGTTATTTGTGGGTGCTGCTGTTGATTATGTTTGGATTGGAGGAGCGGCGTGGTTTCTCCATCCATAGCTTGGCCTTGACTTTGCCCTTGATCGCTCTTGGCATTATAATTATCCCATGGTCTAGGCCTCCTTCTTCGCGCGATGTTGTTTGTGGTGGAGGTGGCTGTGGAGAGTATAGCAGAGGAAACTATTGAGTTAGCTCGTGAGTGCGGACGTGAGCCAGTTGAAGGGAAGGATATATAAGATGAATTGTTCATGTCTGTATTATTAATATCTTCCTGACCATTGTCTGTGAGTGTGAGACTGTGGTCTAGCAAATGCAGGTTATCATGTGTGAGGCTGTCATTTTTATGTATCAGTATGGGCGATGAAGGATGGGGGAAAGGTTCAGGTGACATAAAGTCTGCTGCAATTATTGTGTCGAGCTGTTGCTGTTGCTGTTGCTGTTGCTGTTGCTGAGGTTGAGTATATTCAAACTCCAATTTAGGATGCGCATCATATTGTTCCTGTTGTTCATTCCCATCATTTCCACTATCACGCGTTAGTTCTTGCATCGAGATAAGGGAGGTGGAAGGAGCGCCATAACCCTCATCCTCTATTATGTTCTCCATTCTGCTACACTGCAAACTTCTACAGTGAAGCTGTTCGTTTTTCACTGCGGATGATGACTGAACTTCTTAAGCTTGGATCTTTATATTGTGTGACTTGACTATGGACTTAGTTATTTTCTAACATGTGACTCGTGCAAGAATCAGTCTGTGCTTCTCATATTATGTAGTTATGTTGCTTTGTGTTGCTTGTTGCTTGTTGCTTTAATGTTGTCGCAAGTCGCGCAAGCGACAAGTGACTGAATGAAGAATGAAGTTGATAAATAATAGAAGAAGGAGCGAGCGAGCGCCCAGCGCCCATCCCAACCAATCTCCTTTCGCTCCCTTTAATACCAAGTTATCAGAGTAAACTAATAACTATGAGATGATAACGGAATAAGAAATGGAAATAAAGTCATGATGATGATGACGGACTCATGATGATTCGTAATATATTATATAGCATACACCAATTCCAATACGTGAACCAGTATATAATGAGAAAGGATAACATCAGCAAAGACTATTTACTAGCACTAGACTTGTGCAGTACGATGATGATTCATTATCTCAAAAGTGTTGATTTCTTGTATTGATTTACCATATTCTGAATGCTGCGTGGCGGCAAGAAATAACATCAAGCCAAAGCCGTCGTAAAGAAAATTGCCACCGTCACACAATTTGAGTTTGGTGAGCGACCACCACCACCGCACTAGAAGTTGTTGAATTCTCGTCAATATGCGATTCGTCAATGTCAATATAATCACTCGAATAATCCGTTTGATGGTCTCTTAACGCGACTACCTGATAGCAATATGCCATGGAACAAAGCAAAGCGTCTAACATTTGTCCATCAACATCTGGATCAGCCTTCTGCCAAAGCCAGAATACTTTTGTCGAATCAGCAAGAAAATATAGCGCTGCAAGGAGTTCAATGAAGACTTCAAAATCTTTCCAGGTCTGAAAGTACAGAAACTCAAAGACGCCCCTGTTAAGATTCCCTTGCTGCATCTCAAACATGGTTAACCCAACTTCTACCACCCATACAATAGTGGTAACAACGGTCCATGAAAGATATGCGTGGGTACCTTGTAATCGTTCCAATGGTCCAAATGTGAACAATAATCCTGCGGGGAGTAGTAGTGACCAAACGAGACAAATTGCGTTGATCCATGTCCACATCTTTCGGGATTTTACAGGAGCATAAGATGTCAAGTCTATCATCATCGAAAATCAATTTCTTTGTAGTAGAATGATGTTCTTCTTTTTCCTAGAGGATGAGTGTTAGTTATTTGCTGGTTGTCAGTTTATTATTTGCAGTCGTCAGCAGCGGGCAACACAAACGATTGGTTTGACCGCTTCAACTATGACTTATAAAGATAGAGTTTATGTTGTCTTATCGATCAGAGATGTGCTTAGCTTAACCCTCGATGATCGATGATGCGTTCTTGAAACTTCATGTTTAATGAGACCAGAGACCAACGGTCGGAGATTTTCATACCCACCAGCCGTTAAATAACAAGAAATGATTTGAAGTTCGAAGTCACACCACGACGTCGACACTCGACACCCATAATTCTAGAAACCATTATTTGGTTGAACCAAGGTTGAACATTCAATCATGATGTGTAGCATGTTCAATGTAATATTCCAACCTATTCATAATATTAGCTCGTCTTTTGGTCTACGAATTTTCTTCATTTAAATTACAGCAATCATCACAATACCAATCATGAACATGATGCAAGTTCTCCTTAAGGAAGTATACACGGAACAAGCTAGCTATTCCAATAGTACTGCTTGCTGCCCCTTCTTGGCTGACCATTGACCGAAAAGCGTTTCAAGCTCTTGTACCATCGTACAAGTCCAAAAATAAATTGTTTCGAACCTGACACTAAATGCACCACACTTGATGCAGTGCTGCAAGATACTGACACTGTCGCGGCGAGGGAAGTATCTGCAAGAATTGGGGGTGGAACCATTGGTTCAATGAAAGGACTCTGCTGTAATAAATCGCTCAACTCGAATACTTTGAAGATCCTCATCGTAACTTTGCTAAGCGTTATTTTCTTCAGAGGCCTAGCAGAGGCTCAGACATGGACTTCTTGATTCCAAGAACTCTAATGACAACCTTCTTGGTTGTTACTTCCAAGTGATCTTTAGTACCAGTATCATCTTGATAAAAGGAAGCGGGCCGAAAGGGGTTATAACTGATGGATAAAATTACATTATCAATGGATAGAATGCCATAATAGGAATCCAAAAGGCGTTGTCAGTGGGATGGACCATAAAAAATCACCATATTCATTCTTCTCAATGATAGGTT
>Ga0307978_1002000_pt1 | contig 14681 bp, 8 predicted proteins | sample OrgLakmetage1056_FD_203151 | JGI IMG/M metagenome (GOLD analysis project Ga0307978, IMG submission 203151) | Saline water microbial communities from Organic Lake, Antarctica - #1056 | ecosystem: Environmental > Aquatic > Non-marine Saline and Alkaline > Saline | place: Antarctica: Organic Lake...
AACGAGTTCTTGTTGCGACTGAGTGAATCGCCAGAGCCTGCGCAAGCTTTGCCCAAAGCGGAAGAATTGTTGGATCGCATGTGGTCCCTCTGTCGGAACAAGGGGTGGGAGTTTGTACAGCCGGATTACAAAACGTACGAGCTTGTCATGAGATGCTGTCTACGCAGCAAGCAGTCGGGGACGGCAGCAAGCATGCAGCGACTTTTGCATGACATGATGAAACAGTACAATCCTCGCTTTCCGAATGCTCTTCGACCGGGTCGCATTCATTATTTACTGGTCATGTCGGCTTGGGCTGAGCAAGGTAACGCTCGTAAGGCGGAAGTGCTCTTGGCTGAAATGAAGACCAAGTACGCGGAAACAGGTAGTACTGATTTTAAGCCAGTTGGGAAAGTGTGTGCGGCTGTCCTGTCGGCCTTGTCTCAATGTCAAGAGCCTAGTGCTCCCGATAGGGCCGAAGTGATTTTTCGCGACATGCTGGAACGACACGCCAGGGACGGTGACACTGAATGGCTGCCGACTGTGCATTGCTACACTTCTTACATTGGCATTTGGGCCAAGAGTGGGCGGCCGAATGGAGCGGTCAAAGCACAGGCTGTCGTTGATGGGATGCGCGGATCAGCGTTCGACGTGCGACTCAACAAGTTTCATTATGGTGTGCTGATACAAGCCTGGATTCAAGTGGGCGACTTGGAAAAGGCTGAAGGCGTCCTTCGATTAATGATGAATGAATACAAACAAGGAAATGAGTCAGCGAAACCGGATCTCAGGGTAATCTGGGAAGTGAGAGAGGCGTGGTCGAGAAGTGGAGCGAAAGATAGAGCCACGCGTGTATTGCAGCTGATGGAAGGAAGTGATGCCCTATCGATGCTCAAGCTCTTGTCGACGGGAAAGTGGAAAGGAGACACCGAACAAGCAGAATCAATTCTGCGGCACGCGCAGGCAAGTTTTGATTCCGGTTATTCCACTGTCAAACCGACGTATGAGCACTACAACGCTACCATCACGGCTCTATCTCGCTCGAAGGATTCTCAAGCTGCGATACGCGCGGATGCTCTCTTGCAAGAGATGATCACTGCGTACGACAAGGGCGACAAAGACATGAAACTATTTGAACATGCATTTACGTCTGTGATTACTGCGTTGAGTCGGAGCGGTCAGAAAGGGTCGGGACGAAGAGCCCAGGTCGTCTTTGACTCGATGTTGGAAAGATGGAAAGCCGGAAACGACAAACTTCGACCTACTGTCAAATCTTACTCGGCGCTCATCAACGCCTGGGGCCAAGAAGGTGTCGCGAGTCGTGCCGAAATCGTTCTGCAACAAATGCAGGACGACTACCTTCAGGGCAACCAAGCGGCCATGCCTAATCGGGTCGCCTTTAACACGGTTATCGCAGCTTGGTCGCGAACCAAGACTGCCGAGTCACTGGATCGGGCCGATCAGATCCTCCGATTGATGCAAGAGCTGGACAAGTCGGGGCTTGGTACCAAGCCCGATATTGTGAGCTTTGCGTCGATAATGGCTGCCTGTATTCATCCAGAAGTCAAGGACGGTCCCGAGCGTGCTATCGCGTATCTTAAAGAAGCAAAGGATCTCTACGCCCAAGGAGACAAAGATTGCAAGCCCAACTGCATGGCGTACGGTTCAGTGATCCAAGCGATTACCCGCAGTCGTCGTCCGGGTGCGGCGAAGCTTGCCGAGAGTTTTCTGGGCGAAATGAAACGCCTGGAAGAGCAGGATTCTAAACAGATCGTCATGGCGTATACCGCAGTCATTGGTGTTTGGGCTGCGACCAAGGATCCGCAAGCTCTATTACGTGCCGAGTCACTCTTTCGGGACCTGGTAGAGCACTCTCGCAACGGGAATCCTCGATGCAAACCCAACCTTTTCACCTTTACCGAGCTGCTAAAAGCGGTTTCTCATAGCCGAGTCCCTGATAAGGCCGATAAAGCCCAGAGGGTCTTGCTACTAATGAAAGAGCAGGGTTTGGAGCCCGACTCTTTAGTTCGTAGGCTCGTGAAATGGTGTGGCTAGCTTGAGTAAACATATCCTAGCTTTCGTTGCCCGTTAACATTTACTACCGGTAGTCTACAGTGCTTCGTTAGAACAGAATGAAGAAACATTTATAAAATGGTATAGCTATAAAAAATAGAGGCGCTCTTTTGCAGTGCTCTGTGTACAGTCTAGTCCTGCAGAATGACCCGCAAGTCGCCAATCGGCGTCATGCAGGTATGGAGAGAGAACGATGCGATATCTTTCCAGTGGATGGAATGCGCTTCTCACGCAGCCGGCGCTGCCGTGGCACTTCGGTAAAAGACAATCACATTCAAGTGAAACTCGTCTCGTTCCTTTTGCTCCGCACGTGTCGCCGAGGGGGCCAACGACCTCAGAAACTCTTTCAACCGAACAAAGAACAGTCGAGACCAGTCAAAGAGTCCTAACTCGTGCAGCACGTAGCCAGTATTATTCATGATTGCCATGTACATTTTGGACGTCATTTTGTCACACTGAATGTGCAGAGGGCCAACTTTTTCCCACAAGAGTCGTCCTGCCAAGCTGTACAACATCAAGGCTTGTTCCAGACTTTTGTGTGAGTGTGGTACCATGCCTCTCTGTAAGACTAAGGCCATGTTGTACAACACGACGGAGGTTGCCACGTCGAATTGCAAGCAGAGAGGGTGGTTATTGAGAACTTCCATGGAGAAAACTTCCGAATATAGATACGGTACTTCTGTATCCAGGCTGGAGCTCTTGGAACGAGGTGGGAAGGTGGATGCGGGGGTGTATACCGGCACCATATGGATCGGGGTGATCCCAAGCCCAAGATTCGTGGGTCTCGGGAAAAGGCTTAAAAGTCCACCAGTTCCATCGTAAGCGGAGAGCTGTACCGGTAGAGCTTTCCCCAACGCTTGTCGCATAATCTCGTCTTGAACTAGGAGATGCCAAGAAGACAATAACGGATCCATGTCAAGCATTGCGACGACCGCTCTACGGAACATGTCATAGGCGTCTCCACCACGATTGGAATGGTAAAGGCCAACGCCAAGGTGGTTCAAGCTGGTGGCGAGCTCCATAGATGCTGTGCTGCTGTTATGTAGCAGGTGTGGGAACTACTGAAGGAGTAGTTTGCAAGCTGCAAGGTAAATGGGAGAGACTGTTCGCTTGCTTTGAAGAGAAGAAAGGTAGGTTGCAGGTTGCTCGGTTGCAGGTTGCAGCTGATAGCGGGTTGCGTAATGCGTGAACCATACAGCATACAGGTATGTGAATGCAGGAACTCTGCTTGGCGGGCGGCAGGCCAGGCTTTTCTTGCGTGTCAGGCAGTCATTTAATTTTGACACATATATAAACGATGACCATGACCTAATGACCATGACTCCAGTACACATTATGACAATCACGTTGTACTATTATTATTTAGTAGAGTATTTACGTATTTACCTTTTATTTTAAAACCTTTAGGAAGAATAAGCTCAATAATCAATAAGTGTATGATATATATATAGCAGCGATATAATATCGAGTTTCGGACTTACAATAATGGGGGAGGAACCAAGACTGCTGTCAGAATATGGGTTGATTATGCTTGAATGCTCGCCCGCGTCCGTGGTACGCATCTACGACTAAACTGTAAGACTACAGTACTGTAAACGAGGCTGTACACTATCCATTACTTATTACGCTAAAGCGTGCGTTTTTGGCTCGGGAACCCGCTAATTGTTTGACATTCAAACTCCAAAGTGTCTTCTGGTGAAAGCCAAGCTCCAAGCGCCTCTCCGTCCTTTGTTCGTCCGATTTTTTTTTTCCACCAACGAATTGAAATCCCATCTTCGGTTTTCTTTGTTGAGGGTTGCCACTTGCCACAAGATTAGAACCAAGTCCTTAAAACCGAATAAGTTGTACCTGTAAAGCCACCGCTAGATCTAGCAGTCCAAAAACAAGACAAAGAGGCAAAGATGGCATCCCTTCCCGATGGAGACTCGTGGAAACAAGGAAACGAGGATGATATTTCCATCATTCACAAGTGCTTCTGCCCCAATTGCCACGGCGGCATCGCAGAAACCACGATGCTTCCCACCAAGGTCCCTCTCTTTCGTGAGATCATTCTCATGAACCTAACTTGCGACGACTGCGGATTTCGAAATGCCGAAGTTAACTTTGGTGGAGAGATTCAAGTAAAGGGCGAACGACTGACTTTAAAGGTTGTCTCGTTGGACGATCTCAACCGTCAAGTTATCAAGTCGGACTCGGCGTCTCTCTTTATTCCCAAGCTCGACTTTGAGATTCCTCCAGGAACGCAAAGAGGCACTATTTCGACCTTGGAAGGCGTCTTGAAACGCGCTGCTGAAAACTTGGAGTTAGTCCAGCCCGAACGCTTGCGTCTTGGAGACGTCGACAACTTTCATCGCTGCCGTGTCGTTATTGCGAGCCTCCTGACATATGCTGGTGAGCCGCCGGAAGCGTCGGAGGATGGAGGAGAAAAAGGGCCAGAGTCGATCTTTCCCTTTGATATCATCATGGATGACCCAGCTGGCAATAGCTTTGTCGAGAACCCAATGGCTCCAAAGGCAGATCCGTATCTCAAGTCGGAAAAGTACTATCGAACGCCAAACCAGGACATGTCTCTTGGCTTGCAACCATCGGAGCAAGCTGTCGAGGCTGGCAAGATTGATGATGCCAACCCTGAGCATAAAAACATTGCAAACGTTGGCAAAGGAAAGCATTCGATTGAAACTGACAAGAAGAACGACAGGGAGGCAGTAGGTCGGCAGGAGGTCATCAAGTTTGAGACGCAGTGTCCTCATTGTCACATTCTGTCAGAGACGGACATGTGTGTGGTAGATATTCCTCATTTCAAGGAAGTTATCATTATGAGCATGGTCTGTGAATCTTGTGGATTCAAGAGCAATGAGATCAAAGGAGGAGGTGCGATTCCCAAGTTTGGCACCAAGATTTCATTGACGGTGCGATCTCAGGACGACTTGGCTCGGGAGGTCTTGAAGAGTGATACGGCTGGCATCGCCATTCCAGAATTGGAACTGGAGCTACAGGAAGGTGGTCTTGATGGAGTGTATACGTCTATTGAAGGACTTTTGAACAAGATGCGAGACCGTCTCGCGTCGGCAAACCCGTTTGGAAGCGGCGACTCGGCAAAGAAACAGCATTTGTCTAACGACGGCGGTGATTTCTCTGGAATGAGTCCAACGAATGTGCGGTATATGGCGTTTCTTGCCAAGCTAAAGGACATGGCAGATGGTGTCGTCCTTCCCTTTACGCTCGTCATCTCGGATCCACTCTCGAACTCGTTCGTGGGCCCTGTACAGAAGGACGCGATCGCCCTGTCTCTTCAGGCCGAAAAGGAAGGAAACACCAAATGTTACGAAAACTACGAGGACGCTGATATGTATATTGAGGAGTATGAAAGATCGAACCAGCAGAACGAAGATCTTGGTTTGAATGATATCAAGACCGAGAACTATCAGCAAGAAGGCGACCGCCAGGATTATGGAACCAACTCCATGGACGACTTGCCTGATCGACTCCGTCGGCTGGACGTTCGTGGTCCGGATCATCCCCATCTTGTTGGAAAGGCACCAGTACAAGGTGACAATACTGTCATGGGAGTAGGCAGCAACAACTTTGCTGTTCCGTCCATGGGAAAACGAGGGCAAATTGGCGCAAAAGTTGTGCCTCAACCCGATCCCAACCTTCCTGTGCTTGTCGAAAAGAGTGATGTCCGAAAAATGATTCACAGCTTTGAATACAATGATGATTCATTCATCATGAATGAAGAGTACGAAGGCGCCCGGGAGGGCATGGTGTACAAGGATGGTGCTCAAGGTGTTGGATACTACACGGATGTAAATCTGGTCGGGCTGTGGGAAACGCATACATCCAGTTAGTGTCTAATGATATTAATATAAGGAAGTTGTAAAGATTGAATATAATAATCATTTGTTTAGAAAAGGAAAAGTCCGAAGACGTGTTTTAACGACGGGAGACCGAGGCTTCATAGTCACTTTCGCCGCTTAGTGTCGCCTTCGCCTGTTCTTGGGCATCGCTACCAACTTCGTAGTGCTGACCGGTCTCTTGAATGATACGACGTTTCATGACATCAGATAGACCTGGCTCCCTAGCTTCGCAGCCACAGACAGGCTCATCTTCCTTGGGGACAATACTGTAAAAGTCGCGGAAACGAACAAAGAGCTCCCCATAGAAATTCATCCAGGCACTGTGCAAGGCGTTTCCAGCGTTGATACTGACCAGAGTCGCATAATCCACTGCCTTTTCGGCTCCTTCTTTTTGGTAAAGATCCAGTGCCCGCTTGTCACTAATAAAAACTTTAGCAGTCATCTCATCCTGGACACTATCAATCTTGGCTCGCAGCACCGGATAGATATCCCGATATCTGAAATAAGCCAGATTGGAGACCATATTTTGGACCCAGAAGGCCTTAGTCAGATCTAATTTCAACAGCGGCGTTGTGACACCATCCTGCGCTCCCTTTCCACTGTATGCTGAAGATATGCTTCGACTGCTACCATACACTGGGACTCTCGGTGACGTCGAAGAGTCATCACAAGCAAACCATGAAAGGGCCGAAAGCTCTCGAGGCATCCACGGTCGGATTTGAGCAACAAAGCTCCAACCGGTCTTGGCTGTGGCAATACTTCGTTCGTTATGATAGAGTGTTGTCTCGTTGTGGTGGTTTTCGTAGGACCACACCAACGGACGCGGACGGTAGGGCGATTCGAACAAACCTGCTCCCACATCACGCGACGAGTCCAGAGCAGTGCCTTCGTAGTGCGACGCCATGAGATGCATAACGTCTTTTGCAGATAGCTTCTTGTAGGTTTGAATGTAGAGCGGCATGCGCTCTTTCGTAGACTCACCCGTGGCGTATTTTTCCCACGTCCTCTCGAAAGTTCCGTCAGCATCAGCAATATGAGAAAAGATGGACCAGACACGCGCTTCAGATTGGCGTGCGCTGAGAAAGTGAACGGGATTAAACACATCGGAAAAACTAAAGTCACCCGGATCAGCCGAATCTGAATACAGCCCATAATGGACCGCAACATCAATCACGTCTTCTGCGTACAGGCAATTCTCGGGGTCGTTACGGTCAAAAGTGGTGATCCGAGCTTGATTTGCGTGCGCTGTAACGTAGCCATCCGGAATCCTTTGTGCGACCCACACAGCTCCCAGCTTGCCGTAGTCACTACCCCTACCAATCACTTCCATCATCCAGACTTCGCCACTTCGATCTGCCAAGGAAAACGACTCTCCGCCGGAATGATAGCCGTACGTATCCATAAGATCCGACATGATCTGGATCGCTTCCCGTGCCGTTTTGGCGCGCATAAGTGTAATGTAGATCAAAGAGCCGTAATCGATTATAGAACCAGTCTGATTCCAAGCCAAGGCTGGAACCCCTCCAAACGTAGATTCTCCAATCACCAAGCCGTGTTCGTTGCTGTTGCCGACAACGTTAAAGGTTTCATTCGCTTCGGCGATCTCCTGTCGTCCGGTATGGGTACAAAGTAAGTGAGACGATAAATTTTCAGTGAGCCAGGGTATAACTATAGATACGAACAATTGGATCATCTCGAGTATCGTGTTACTTACGCCCAAGTAAACTCCAGAGTCCCAGTCGTAGACCTTGCGCATAGTTCCTCCCTTTCCAGCGGAAGCTTCATAATGCGCTATGTATCCAAAGAGGACCGGGCTGTCAGCATTGTAAGCTATCATCGCGCTACCGTCTTCGGAAGCGCCTGGCGTAACCAAGATATCGGTGCATCCGTTGACCAACGAGCTGCTCGCAAGGAGTAGAACGCTTGAAAGGCAGCTGCGGATCGTCATGATCGCCATCGTCGAAAAAGTGCGATCTTCGAAGAAGGCGGAATTCTGAAGCCGTTTCATTCGGGTGGGCCGGTCAGTCCCGAGCAAGACTCTTGCCAATTGATTGATTGATGCCACATCATGCTGTTAGTGTACAGTAATACTGTATTATTATTTCTTTTCTTTTTCTAAGGTATTTTAGTACCTCTTAGAAACACACGACCACTGAGCTACTGATCAGCTTCTTGGAAGTTTACTAACTGGACGCTGCTTTTGAATATTGCGAAGAAGTATCGTAGTCTACAGTACTGGTAAGCTACCGACGGTGACGGTGCGGTGCGTGACCAGTGACCGGTGACCAGCAAACACTCTCGAACTTCCACTTATGAAAGCGGAGGCAACCCTTTTTAGAACCGCTTCTTTTTAATACAGCGGAAGCAAGACAGAAAGCTTCTCTCTTCTCTTTGGGCCCACGTGTGTGATCGTGCAGATGTGAAATGCCAGCCTTTGGTTCCAGCTAGCAAGTGAGCGAGAGTGAGTGAGTAAGTCTCGTAACAGCGGTTGAGCACACTGCTACTTTGAGGAGTTGAGGATGCAATAGTTTATGTAATGTAGAGGACGTATTTATTTCTCTACGGAAATAACATGCGATCGATCGCGAATCGCAACAAAGTAGCTCCGGAGGTACTGCAGAACTTTTGGCTTTGTGCGCAAGCCCTTGGGTGCATGAATCACTTTCAATGCTCGTTGGAGTACCGCAAACGTCATTCTCTCGTAATTGTTAAATGTCACGGCTATAAAACGGTCCGAATCGCAATCATAATCACAAAAATGTGGAATGCATGGTACATATAGCGTGGTTGCAACGTATGGGAAGGAGATGAAAGGCTTCCATAGAAGAGGAGCCGGTGCCATGGGACTGGGGAGTTTTGCTGCTGTTCGTTGAGAGTAGTGAACTGGGGCGGAGATCATCCAGGGCGAATGCTTGCGAAAGGCATGGGTGACCTCGGTTGTTCTTACGGGTTGTAGTCTTGCTCGTTTGCCGTAAGTAGATGAAGACACGGCAGACTGGTCTGTGTCGTCACCACTGGTTTCACTTTTGAGGGGAGAGCAGCTTCTGCTACGTCTGTTTCTGTCCTCGTCGGGTGAGTCGGACTCTTCAGTGGACGAACTCCCGCTGTTCAGGGTTATTAGAGATCGCACGCGAGCAGCAGCCTCTACCGAATGTCGCTTACGCTCGCTGCCTGTTTCAACAGCGTAAGGTAGCGACGTTATAACGTAATGCTCGTAACGATCCACGTCCATACTACGAGATCCATTTTCATGCGAGTCAATGCTTAATTTGGCAATCTTTGCTCGAGATTCATCGCCGTGTCCTTCGCTGTTAACCGTCCGTGCCGACCTCGTCTCCTCTGGCGACCTCGCCTCTTGTTGAGCGACTTTTGGAATCTCTCGCCTCATGGTCAGGAGAGCATTACAAGCAGATAGTCTATTCACGCTGTCGTTGCGTGTTGAGATCTTCATGATTGGTCTGGAACGTTCGATCCGGAAGTGACAGCGGTTGACACGGATCAAGATACTTCAAGAGGCAAATTGTGACCATGACTAACAGTAGACCCTCAACAAAGCTCGCAAGTGCAGGTCTCGGGCCAATAATTCTTGATGAGCAAGCCGCATGTCCGTGACCCATAATGCTGCATTTCCGTAAGAACACTAAAATAGTGACGTGTTCCGAGTAAGAAATACTCACTCATAAAAGGCATTTGGAATCTAACTACTTTACTGAATATGAATAGACTGCGTCCTCCCGAGCTGTTTTTCCGGATTGACCACCCCTTGATTTCCCGTGATCGACTGACGCCGGCTTCCGTCCTTTCAGCTCGAGCTCCACCTGAGCTAAAAATATCTTGTCGATCGGAAAGCTCCTTGACGACGTTTCTGTAGAATATCACACCTGATAGCCGTAGCTATTACGTAGTCATAGCCGTACTACCACCGGTAGTCATAGCCGTACTACTAGGGAAACAAACTGAAGTATACGGTATATTCATCCTTTCTAGAGAGGCTAGCTAATGTTTAGATAGCTTTCGTAGTTTAACATTGAGCTTTCGTAGTTTAGATTATTTGTGGACGGAACCTTTGGGGCGTGATTGATGTTTTGCTTCCGTTGATCGGAACTTCTTTCCGTTCTTGCTGCCGTACCGCGCGAAAAACGCGCCGTAGGACCGGCTTGATCGGCGGGCTGATCGTCTGATAGCCGGATTACTCTCCCAAACGTTTCTGATTTCTCTGTACTATTATCCGTACCGGTACGGTAGGCTTTTTACTTTGCCGTTGCTGATACTCGATAGTCTACGATAGTTGAAAGTTGACTCCACAGTCCTCAGTTGCACCACCGTGCATTGCTGCTGCTGCTGTCCGTCCTGTCAAGTCTCCCTTGTTCTCTTACCTCTATCTAGTGTCTAACTCTTCAGAGTTGCACCTTATTCATCATGTTACGAAGTCGCGATATCGTGGCCGTCTTTTTCGCCTTGATTCTGACGCAAATGGCGTGGAACGACAATTTGGAATCTCTTTCTGCGTCGGTACACTTGGCCTTTTATCTTCCTCGTCATGACTCGGCAATGGGAACTCTGGGAACCAAACCCGCCTTGTTAGACGTAGATGGTGATGGAACGACGGAAGCTCTCGCTGTAATCTCTAATAGCAAGGTGGATAGTGACGGTGACGAGGTTCAATGGAAGCTGCGAATCTTGGATCTCAAGCCTGCCATGCAAAATGACAAGACGCGCGTTGCTCCCTTTCGACCCAAGGTACTATTTGAAAGCGATCCAATCAGGTCAGCTTCGAGGGCTAAGCCGGTTGCCCTCGTGACGGGTCAAGTGCTCGTGTCTTCAACACTGATTACTGCCGACACGCATGCGCAAAAGGAAGAAACTGGCGATCGCAACCGTCACTATTTCTGCGGTGTGGATTGGCACGATGCGTCCGTCAAGTGTGGAACCCATTGTCCCGGTGGATTGGCGAGTGACTGCCCTGAGGGTGAGCGCTGCTATGCTGATACTCCGTGCGATGCTCACGCACCAAAGCACGCCCAGGATCAACTTGCCGAGACCATGCACTTGACACCGGGTGGAGGTTTACCCTCGGTCTTTGTTCTGTGGTCCAACGGTGCCGTTTCCATGCACAGCCTGACTGCGGATCTAGATGGTGCTGAAGTTGGTAGCAAGAAAAAGGCACCCAAGCTAGAGTTACGTTCCATGTGGCAAGTCCCAGCTTTGTTTAGTCGCAACTCGACGCTCTTGGAAACGCTCAACCTGCAATTCTTTGATTCGCTCTCGTCTGGTGACCAAGCCAAGTCGGGCATGGTTATTGTCACTGCACTTGTCACATACCAAGTACCAAGTTTCGACGACGACAGTGAAGATCAGGATGAAGAGACGTCTTACTACGTCTTGGCCTTAGATGCGAAAACTGGTGCTACACTATGGGAGTCCATGACGCAAGAAGAATTGAACGAGTTAAATCAGAAAGATTTGCCTTTGCCAATGGCACGTGGGTCTTCGTCGAATGCCCGGCGTCGCTCAATGATTCCCAACTTGCATTCGTCGTCGCAGCAGTCCTCTGGTAGCATGGTCCCCAATTGTATGCACGCCTATCGGCGTTCACTAATGACCTCGGAAGCCTTTCCGTTCGCCTACTTTGGGGACGATGACTCCACCGTACAGGCCTTGCACTTTGATCTCCAGCAACACGCGTCTAAAGCAACCAAACCGGGAAAGAAACAACTCACGGCATCTAAAAAAGCCAATCCCAAAACACATTCGGGAAGCAAAACCAAGAGTTGGGCTTCCCGCCTGTTACCCAACCGAAAACACAAGCACCATCAAAAGACCCGCGCCACTTACGGTCGTCCAAACGTGATTGTCAGTCACCATGAACGAGGGATTGAGGTGCGATCCATCAAGAATGGTCGTTCTCTCTGTCACTTGAGTCTCTGGGAAAATGTGCTCTATGCCGATCTCGATCACGATGGCGTCCTGGACAGTGTCGAAGTCATTGCTGGCAATCGCGGCGTCGAAGACGAAGAGGATACCGATGACTCGGAGCGTTGGGTCCAGCGTCTCGTGAAGCGAGTGGCTGCCGCCAACCAACAGGCTTCGGAAAGTGCCAATCTCTCGCAACGTCTGCAAAAGACTCCTTTATGTCACGTACTGGCCCTGTCTGGTGTACCCATCAAGGAAGAACTCTTCTCGGCTAGTCTGTGTGGTACTAAGAGGGATCATGAGGATTTGCACCCGTCTATTGAAATGATTGATGCTCCTCCTCTAGCTGTCGAATCGTTTCAGGGCAAAGGCAAGGACATTATTGTCGCAGTCAATACTGGTGCTGTTCATAGATTTCGTGGTGCAACTGGACGGCGTCAATGGGAGCTAGTAGGAAAGCATCACAAAGACTTTCCTACCTGGAGTGATGAGGCCAACGTTGCCCTTAGTCGGATCGGATCAGAAAATGTAGTTGCACAAACTCGGCCCATTCTCTTGGCAGGCGAGAACTCCCTTGCTATTATATCTGCCCGGCGCGGCCACGTACTAGCGTCCGCTAGTTTTCCACAACCCTCCATCAGACGCCCTGTGCTGGCTGATGTGAATGGTGATGGAACAACGGACGTTCTCGTAATGACAGCCGATGCTGTCTGGTGCTATCAAGTGGTGGTACGAACGGGGGCGTCTATTTTCTTTCGAATCACGACGGGTCTGTTGCTCATTGGAATGATGCTGGCGCTTCTACGGAACCGATTTGGACCGCATCCAGGGAAACGAAGTACCGATGCGTAAGGCAGAAGCAATCTAGTCGTACTATATTTAACTTGTAGTTGATGATCATAGTAATAGACGATCTTTTTTTTTTATAAAAAGGATTCATGCGACTTTTGGTTGGTGTGGCGGTTTTGAGCCAAGCGTTCCGACATTGACATGTTGCCGTCGCGTACGCCGTGCGTCTCTTGCCTCATGGCTAGGAGAAAGGATCCGTCTCCTCTGTCTGCGGAAAAGGGCGCCTTTTCATCTTGTTTTGCAGACGACAGACGCTCCCTGGCGGCATGTCGGTGCTGGGCGTCGGTTTCCATTTCACGCAAGGTGGCAGCACGCTCCTCCGGCGTCATGCGACGGCGCGACGAAGCCGAGACTTGAACTCGTTTACGCTCTACATCACGCGCCTCTCGCTTTTTCCGCAGTATCTCTTGGTTGGGTCCTAGTTCACCAGGCTGAATTCGAATGGAAGACGACCCGCCCTGCAATCCGTATCCAGGCTTCTTGCCGAGACTCGGTTCGTCCTTTTCGTTTCGGCCGTAGTCGGGTCGGTGCTTGCGATCATCGTGCCGACGCTCTGGCTCGGAATATCGATCCTCCTTGTGGTGAGTTCGTTCCCTCCTTCGATCGTCCTCCCCGTGGTCTCGGCGACGATAATCATCTCGCTCGCGACTGCGACTGCGACTCTGGCTTTGCTCTCTTCTGTGGCTCGCGTGCCTTTCGTAATGGTCATCATGACGACGGCTGTCGCGTTCATGGTGTCTATCTCTTTCGTGACTCCGACTTCTACTTCGCCGGTTACTGGAATGGCGCTGGTCCTCGGACGTGTCTTGACTCCGCGACCGGTGTCGGTGTTTCCGTCTTTTTTGTTCGTCGTGATCGTCGTTCGACCGATGCTTGTGTTTGTGACTCTTTCGTTCCCGCTTGCGTTCCTTTTTGCGTCGCTTCCGATCCGCCTCGCCGTCCACTACTGCTGTTGCTGTTGCTGTTGCCGCAGGGGCGCCCAACACTTTTTCGTACAATTCCCTCTTGTGAATTGCTTGCGCCTTTTTCTCCCGCGCCGCCATGCTCACGAGAAACATTGGATCTTCGTGTCGCATGCGAAAGGCTTCGTTCTTTTCCGCCACGGACGGTTCTGCCGTTTGACTGGCAGCAGCAGCAGCAGCAGCCACTACCGGTGCTTCCCGAGCCGCAGCCGCAGCCGCCACGGCCGCATTCACTCCTTCATTGTCTCGTCCCACATCCAAATCCGACTTTTGCGCACCAGCAGCACTACCACTCGCCGCCGCCGCCACTACCTCCTTGCCCAACAAGTACTCTTCCTGTTGCGCCGCGGCATTGGCTTGGGCGATTTCGGAATTGGCGCTTTGGCCCGTGTACATCCAATCAATGCCCCGATCGAGGCGCGTGGCAGTTTTTCCGGCAATCTTGTCAAGCTCGTCCTGCTCTCGTTCCTGCTGAATCTGGCGAGCGAGGTCCTTCGTCTTTTGCTGTTCCGCAGCCTGCTGCTGTTCTGCGACCCACACCTTTTCTTGATTGGCAATGTTTTTGGTGTGCCATCTGGTAATATTTTATGAGAGTGAGGAGAAAAGGCAAAAGGTTTAGACGCCATGATACTACTAGCTGTTGGAAGGTAGGCTCGAACGCTGTTGTCCTTCTTTGGTACTCACGATTTCTTGGAAAGGAACGCGAGTCCTTGAACCATGGTGATGGAGACTGTGCCGTTCTTGCGAGTGTGTTTGTGTGTTTGTGTGCTGTCTTTTATTTATTTATTTGGCCATTGTGATGCTGTCAAGCAGCAAGCAGCAAGCAGCAACCCAGACAAAGCGGAACACGGACGAACGAAACGAACGAAACGGGCGTTTCGCGCCAAAACCGGGCTACTTTTCCCGATATCTTTATTGTTCGCTTTCTTTTTGTTCCGTGAAGAGAGAGAATCGAGAACGACGATGCGGTGGTGGCAAATCACAACATTCCCCCATCGTTGACACTACTCGTGTACACCTAGACTAGACTAGACTAGACTAGACTAGA
>Ga0307978_1002003_pt1 | contig 14679 bp, 15 predicted proteins | sample OrgLakmetage1056_FD_203151 | JGI IMG/M metagenome (GOLD analysis project Ga0307978, IMG submission 203151) | Saline water microbial communities from Organic Lake, Antarctica - #1056 | ecosystem: Environmental > Aquatic > Non-marine Saline and Alkaline > Saline | place: Antarctica: Organic Lake...
ATGTCAGTCTTTATAATTTCATCTAGATTTGATAAGTACTTATTTAGTAGAGAATATCTCTTCACGGGATTATCATCCCACACATTTACTACTTTAATATATTCTATTTTAGTTTTTATAAGGGTATTACAGACCTCAAGAACGCAACAAGCTAAACTTTTGTTGGCACAGTCGAAAGAGAGATATTTCATTTTAGTTATATATTCATGTTTTATATGAATATATAACTAAAAAAATGAGTAGTAGTGATCTCTTAGGTTTGTCTGAAGTGATCGGAGATGTTCATGGTTTTAATTTGAATGAGCTGGAGAAAAAGATATCCAATGTGGACTCTAACCAGGAGGTTGATGAAGATATGTTTAAAAGCGAACTTAAAAATTTATTCGAGACGGAGAATGTAGATTTAAGGTTTGGCACAAATCCTAATAAACACGAAGATGTTTTAAACGATCTACAATTCAAAACCGGAGACTCTGACATGCCTACCGATTTTAATGGCGGTGGTGGCTACGGAGGCGGTGGCAACCCCTTCGACTCTGGTGTGGATATCAACCCCTACAGTGATGAAAAGGTTGAGATCAACGAAGATATAGATGTTATTAACAGTCTAGTTGGAGATAAGGTTAGGGAAGAAAAAGAGATGAAGGCGGATTTACTTATCAACATAGAGTCCTTAATGGTCAACCTAAAGAAGGAGGGGATTAATGTATACAAGTATAAGGTGGATATAAACACTTCTTATGCTGAATTACAGCAGATATACACTCATTTATCTCTTCTATTAAAAGACATTCAATATTCTACATTTGCGGAGAAAGGTATGTTAAGGGTGTGTAAGATTATTGAAAAGAATTTCCGAGGAGACAAGAAGTTTTTGTTTGATGGGTTTAAACCCGACTACAGAGGATTTACTCCAGCCATGAATCTTAAGATTAGAAGAATGAGACCCGAAGTAACTCAGACCATTCGATCCATCATAAATCATTACGATATCAACCACCATTCTTTCTTGATCTTCGACTTTCTATTTTCCTTCGTTACGTACGGAATTAACACTAAGGGTCCTATAGAAGGGAAAGAAGGTGATATCATTGATAAGAAAATGCAAAGAAACCAGGCCATATCCGACATCAGAAAAGTACAGGAATCATCCGCCGAATCTTAAATCTTATTTTGTTTTACTTTGATTCTAATATCTTTTATTTTTTTGAATGCAATTAATACATAATGAGTATTCTAAAACTTTCCAAATAAAAATTCGGATAAATGACTTGTAGTAACCTTATGCAGGGTGATTATAAACATAAACCATTTTCTAGTGTTAAATGGGTATACAACATTAATAATTGCACTAAAGAGGAATTTGAAAATATAAGGAAACTCAACGAAAGATGTAAGAAGTGGGGGTATGTGGTTGAAGAAGGTGAGATTATGTCTACAACCTTCGGATACTTAGAGTATTTTTCTTCTAGGAGATTTAGAGTATTATACTCGTTCTTACCGAGAGCAGAATTTTTTAAAACAACTGATAATGCCGAAGATATTCTTACTAGATACTCTCATAAAGGCAAACTTGTTACTAGTATGAACAACTTTGCTTCTTATAATTTATATTTAAAAAATGAAGTTCTTAAAGATTACGCAAATGTCAGTTGGAGGCCGTGGCAGCAAGAGGTTTTAAATCTTAAAATGTCCGAAGACAGATTTATTCACTGGTTTTGGGATTATGCAGGAAATACAGGAAAATCCTACTTGTGTAGGTATTTAGCCTGCTTTCCGGATACTTTAATATGTACTGGCAATTCTAGAGATATATTTCGTCAGGTCAAACATATTGAAAAAAAGAATATCCAACCCAAGTTGATCTTCTACGATAAAATTAGAAGTGATAGAAAACCTGTCAACTATAGAGTTTTAGAGAATTATAAAGATGGGTTTTTGCACGCTGGTAGTAAAAATATTTGTGCTCCTCCTATAGTCGTTTGTTTTGCTAACCATTCCCCGGATATGTCTAGGTTAACACCCGGACGCTGGATGATACATAAAATCGCATAAAACCTAAGACTAAGATCTAAATATTATCTGTTATTTTTTTTGCGCATGTATTATATTTGATTATGTATTATAATATACAAGGGGTATTCAATTACGTCTTTAAGTGAATAATGGATACCATATCCGAGAACTTTTTAGTCAATTACAATTTATACTCCGTGTTTAAAAATCATTTAATCTGTAACCAAATATTATCCTTTTACGAGAAGGACTTTACTGTATTCAGCGAACTGTCCTTTAAATCTTGTTCTAGTCAATCTAGATTGACTAATCTCGATATTATATCTACAAAAAGACTGTACAAACAGCTGGATGTAGATGATTCGGTTGTAGAGATATCCTTCAAAGAACATAATAAAACAACAGATAAAACATCTAAAAAACAGTTAGTTAATTCCATCCTATTTGAAGTAAAAGATCATAATCGCGTAAAGAAATCCCACAAGAATTACAAGCTTCGCTTATTTCAAAATGGTCAGGTGTTGCTACCTGGAATAATATCAGAAACGTTAGATGATGCTAAGTACTGCATACATAAAGTGGTCGATTCTATAAATAGACATTCTACAATAAACACCAAATGTGAAAGTATATACTCATCAGTGCGCAACTACAGATGTCATGTAGTTGGCATGGATGAGAATATAAAAATAAACACCAATAAGTTAAAAAAATGTTTGCTGAAAAGTAAGTTGAAGGATGACGACTTTACAGAGTTTGTATATCCCAACATTTACATCTGCGAAAACAATGAGAAGATAACCATAAAAATAAACACTCCTCGATGCTTTTACGACTTGGAGAATAACCTCAATCACAAGCAAAAAAATAAGTACCACGTAAATATAATTATCAATCCCTCTGGTAAAATACAAATAGATAATCTAGAAGACATCACCACGGCTATCTTTATATATCATTGGGTGCTATACATGTTTAAAACCTTTAAAGGCGAAATAATGATTCATTACAAGCCTGTCTCTGATAAAGAATGCAAAGAGTGTGGAATCTACAGAGAATGCGACGCCTGTAATAAGTTTGATGATGAATATTCTGAGGAATTTTTCTGAATTTTGTGAACATCAGCAATGATATTTAGGTTGTTGTTAGATAACAAAACCTATTTTTTATACTATTAGTTAATTAGATGTAATCATGCTCTAGTAAGATGAAAATCAAAATGTAGGACACTGCAAACATGATGGATTGAACGATCTGTCCTTTTTGCGTTACGCAGGATTCTTGAACTAGACCTTGATCGTACCTATTCATTATCTGTTGAATAAATACATCAGAGTTGAGGAACATAAATATAATCATCAAAAAGGCTAATATTTTGATAGCATTAAAATCCATACCAGCGCACAGTGGCTTGGAGTCATAATTCAAGTCTTCCATTTTTATATAATTGTTATGACTTCATTTTTTTCTAAATTAAAATCATAAAAGTCTAAGACTTGCTTTCTCTCTACATACTGCAAGTACTTCTGATTTTTAATGTCATACTCTAGGTATTTAATGTAAGATTTCTTTGGAATGTCTATCTTATATTTTTTACAGATGGCTTCAATCTCAGGTTTTAAGTTTTTATCCTTCTTATCAATCAAGGCTTTGTATTCAGCGCGATCAAATTCGTACTGATCGTCATCCACCTCTTTCATCTGAATAATTCTATCTTTATCCTTAGCTGATATCTTGTTCAACAAATCAGGATCCTTTCTGAGTTTGTCGTTACGCAAAACATATACATATTTTTGTATGAAATCTAGTATAAATAAATAGTAAGAGTATTTCTTCTCTAAAAGCTTATCTATAGACTTAGGTTTAGTCTCCACTACATCCTCCTTCAGTATTTCATGTATGTTGTAAAACACTAACTTGTAGGTATACGGAAGTTCTTTTATCTCGTAAGGTTTTACGTAATGCAGTAAATGATTAGAGTCATAATACCCTAAAACAATCAACTTATTTGTTTTAATTGACTTATACACCAAGCATGTATAATTCAAGTAGCTAGATTTAAATGGTTTAAAGTTGCTAGGATTTGAATAGTCTACGGGAATATCTTTAAAGGGAGTTCTGTATGGAATAGGTTGATATACACCATCTTTAATAACACCATACGCGGTAGAATTTCTTACGTACTGTTTGGTAACATTCTTGAGACTTTCATCACTAGAACTTTGGATTGAACTTAATTCGGGATCCTCACCTGCATTTATGGCGCTTAGTAGGTTCTTTACAATGTCATCATTAACAGTAAAGTTTATCTGATCTATTTCGTAAGTCTTCTTGTAGTTCAAAAAGTCTAGCTTTACAATGGGATTTATGTACTCATCCTGAAGTGCAAAAATAATCTTAGAATCTTCGGATAGACTTTTAATCTTGCAGGAATCTGTAGGACTGCCATCCCTAGAGCATATGTAGTTCCACATCAACTTATTTTCAGAGACACGCACAATAATAATTTCTATGTTGAGGTAAATAGAAGCTAGATCTACGATCAGCTCTTCCCATTGAGTAAAATAACATATCTGAATGTTTACAAACTTGTTTTTGAACTTTTGCAAAAACTCAGACCTTGACCTAAAAGAATTTGTATACATCAAATTTTTCCATAGAGATATCGATGTATTTTCGACTCTGTCTATTATAAGATCAATAACCTCGTCAACAGCTTTGTTCAAGCTGAGGGAGATTATGCTTAGTACAGCAGAAGGATTTTTAAAAACGCTAAGACAATAAAACCCTGTATTCACGTTAAGAAGTTGATAAATAGAATCTGGTAGGTAAGATACGGACAGTTCTCTTAGGATAGATTTGTATTGAACTAAATAAGTTAGTTTGGTAGAGTCTGAACTATCTACATTTACATAATCCTTTAAACACGTTTTATAGTTTTTATTCTTAGTTGAATCCTTTATGTAACAACACGGCACACAATAGTTCTTCTCGTGGTAATTTGTTATAAATCCAAGGTTGGGATATTTTTTATTGGGACACTTGTACTGGACTATTTTATTAGTAGTAAAGTTCTTGTAAGGAATACCCCCTTCATCTACAATTATAGGTCTTTTTATAGATTGGCATAACCTAGAGTAGGTTGAGGTTGTGTTGTAGAGAACAGGGTCCATATTTTGAATGTCTATTATATCAGATTTAACACCTTTACTCGCCTTTAACTCCGATAGAAAACATTCTATAATGAACTTAGCTACATTCCATCCTTTGAGTGTTATGTTCTTAATAATTATCTTTATGTTATTCAACTCGAAGTAAATGGAAACCTTCTTTTTACCATACATTACATTGTCATGTAGAAGTTTTAGTTCTTCGTTGTTGTATATAGAGAAATAATTGGATGTAGGTGGAAGAATATTAACATAGTCTTTTATGTTCACTTCTGACACCCCTGCAATCATTAATGATTTTCTAATATTTGGGTACTGAGAATACTGCCGTTGAAATATATCAACGTCTACCATATCTTTGTATTTTTCCTGCAATAACTTGAGATTCTTTGGGGATATAACTTTCTTTAGGTATGTATAGGTATTGACTTCCACCAACTTTAGATTTAAAGAATTTAATGAAATTAAAGATAGTATGTTAAATATTGGATCATTGAGTCCTAGTAGCATATCAAGAATGTTTTTTATAGACCTTCTCTTGTATATATCCCAATGAGAATAAATATCATACCCACTGCTGCTGATAAAAATGTAGCAGTGTTCATCCCCCTCGAAAATAAACTTGATGCATAATGTGTAAGCCGGCACGTCCACGCTATCAATAGTCTTGTAATTATACAAACTTTTTTTCATAGTGTACTTACCATTGTTGTAGTACATTACAGGAATAACATCGCTGCATTTCAAAGTGTTGAAGTAAACGTGAATCGTTATGAACTTATCTAGATACATGCTACTGTCGAACGAATGGTGAGTATAAGAACATCCTGTAATAAGAGTGTTTTTCTCAGGAGAAAACTTTCGATTGTCTAGTAACTTGGTTTGCAGTTTATATTTCTTAAGTAGCCGCTTTTGATCCTGCAGCTCCATAGAACCATTAATATATTGGATAAACTTGCCGAGTGTGAAGTATGGAAAGAACTTTACAATAAACCCATGGTAAACCAAGTTTAGAATTTGGGAGTTGCTCTTTAACTCCTCCTTGACATCTTCTATAAAGTCATCTAGTACCAACACGTGTACACTAGAATTAATCAGCTCCACTGTCGATGTGAAGTCTTTATTGTAAATAATGAGATCTTCCTTTACCTTTAGTAGGTAATTATCGAGCTCTATATTGTTGTAGTATTCCATGGTGGGATCTTTTCTCGTAAATATATCTTTTCTAGATATTGTAATATTAGAGTAGTTATAGTCATACCCCATCAGATCCCCATCTTTAATGTAGATGTGTTGGCATTCTACGGGCACTCCAGACACCGCATATATTTTTTCTTTTAACACGTGAAAAGTATCAAAGTAATTAACAACTATTGAATTCTTTCCCGGTGAAACGCTCTTGTTGTTCACTTGTTTTGGAAATGATATCCTATTATTACCATTTTTTCGTGTAAAAATAATGTCCATATCTATAATCTAATCAAGAAAAATATATAATGGACAAATACCAGACGAGCTTGGTTGTTGCTTTTATCATTGTAATTATCATTGTGATTCTCGTTTATTTGTATTTTATTAGATATGAAAATTTAACCCAAATACGTAGTAATATCCACGATGACTACCATTACGTAATAGATGATTATCCTCAATCCTCCAAAGCCTCCGACATTTTATCGCAGCTGCACTGTATTAACAAAAGACTTATTAAATATATGGAATCTAAGTACCAAGATACAGACCTAGAGGATGATGTTCTGTTCTTGAAAACTAATTACTCCAAAGAAAATAGATATGAAAATGTTCCAGGGGATATAAAAAATACTTCGTACACAATTAATAAAGGTACCGAAACAAAATTATGTCTGAGAGATCTCAAAACTTTAGAGTTGCACGACTTTGAAACTTTGCTGTTTGTAAACTTTCATGAATTGTCTCATTTGTTCGACTACAATATAGGTCACCATCCTTCTTTCTGGAGAAAGTTTGCTATAGTTTTACAAAATGCCAAGGAGATGGATCTCTATACTCCCGTTAACTACAAGAACTATCCTGAAAAGTATTGTGGGATTATAATTGATTACAACCCTTATTATACTTATATTGTATCATAAACCTAAATAACAAACTCAATAATTATTTTTTTTATATTTTTTTAAATGAGCTATTATATAGTAAAAATAAACCCGATACAAATATGGCTACTGGTGGTGTTTTCAACCTGATTGCCAACTCTGGCAAGCAGGACCGTATGCTTATGGCCTCGGAACTGTTGAAGGATCGTTTGGATGATGCGACTAAGCTTCGCCGTCAAGCGGGTAAAACGGATACTACTCCGACCCTTCTCGATATTGAGCAAACTCACATCTTGTTTGTGAACGCTCACTTTAAACCCTTCGCGGCTATGGCTTTCGAGTACAGCAAGGTCAACCCCGACTCTGGTGCTTCTCTTAACTCTGATGTGCGATTCTCTATCCCTCAGTTCGGAGATTTCTTCAACGACATGGCTTTCTACTGCAAGTTCAAGCCTCTTAGTTACTCGCCTACCGTGACGGCTCCTAACCAGGACGTCTTCCGGTATGCCGATTTCCCCGGAGAACGCCTTCTTAAGAAGGTTAAGTTCGACGTTAACGGAAACCCTCTGGATGAGTACACCTCGGATGTGTACAACTTCCACCGTCAGTTCTACGTTACGGAGGATAAGCTGGTTAGCTGGAAGCGTATGGTTGGTCAGGAAGTTCCCCAAGAGGCCTACCTGCGTCAGCAGACTACCACCCAGCCTTCGTCTCGTGTGCGAATGGAATACCTCGACGGTTTCCAAACCCCCAAGGGCTCTCACGATGCTCTGACGGTTATGGTCCCGCTCCTGTTCTGGTTCAACAAGGATCCGCGCCTGAGCATCCCGTCCGTGGCGATCCCGTACGGTCAGCGTTTCATCACTCTCACCCTTGCTTCTTCCGAGGAGCTTGTTGAGCTCGTCACTCCTCCCGGTGCCTCTGGCTCGGATGAGGGTGTCTTGCCTACTCTCGCTATCGATAGCTGCTGTCTGTTGATCAACAACATTTTCGTCAACCCGGAGGTTCACTCGATCTTCATCAAGCGTATCGGTTTCTCTCTGGTCCGCGTGCACCGCATTCAGCGCAACCGCGTTGACAAGGACACCGACAACGTGCTGCTCAACAACCTGAAATGGCCTATTGAGTACATGTTCGTGGGTCTCCGCCCTACCGAGAACGTCTCCATGAAGCCTCAGCCCGATAACGTGTCGCTGCAGCGCTGGCACAAGTTCTCAAAGGTGTCGGAAACTGTTGAGGAGCTCAGCGGTGTTTCGTCATCCAAGGTTGACAGCACTGCCGCCGCTGAAGTCAGCGCGTTCCTGCTGGTTGCGGATCTGGGTCTCGGCGATACGCCCGCCAACCAGTTCGCTGATTACGCCTCTCTCCCCCGCACCACGAAGATCGCCAACGACTTGTTTGCCACGGCTTTCGCGGCTACCGGTATTGCCGGCGCGACTGCTCAGGATGTGTACACCGCCGTCCAAGCCGCTTCCTCTGCTACATACTACACTCAACCGACGCTGCAAGGCGCTTCGGCCGAGATGGAAGTTCACCGTGACATGTCCACGATCAACACGCTTAAAATGTCCGCTCATGGTATCGATATCTACAAGTCGTTCCCGGGTATGTTCTACAACGCTTACCTGCCGTACACGTATGGCGGCAGCAACATGACCTCGCCCAAGGATATTGGCGCGCACCTCATCACTCTGTGCCTGTACCCCAACGTGCACCAACCGAGCGGCCACTTGAACGTTTCGCGTGCTCGCGAGCTGTACCTCGAGTACGACTCGGCTGGCATGGTCTCGTCGAGCTCTCCGGCTGATCTCGTGGTTGTGGCTTCGGCTATCAACTTCCTGCTGATCAGCGATGGTTCCGCCGTCCTGCGTTACAGCACGTAATTGCAAAAAAACCCCAGTTATTTCAATTCTTCTTATAATATCTGTAATATCCTCGTAACACACCCAAAAAAACCACCCCCTAGTAAAGTTTGTAATGAAGGAACAATAAAATAACGATAATTTGATCGTTGTTATCAATCCAAGAATTACTTTTTTTAATTAATTGAAATGATATTAAAATAATTATAAGGAATAAATATGAGCATGTTTACAAACTCGATTCAAAGCAATTATACGAATATAACAATTCCTACACCTCGTGTAGTTTCAAAACACCCGGATACTATTCTAAATTCTATATTATCCTCCAAAAAGGATAATTCTGGTAGTACATTATACTCTACATCTTTACTGGATAACAGTAATAATTGTACAATGGAACATTCTAAAAACATGAATGATGAATTAAAACACCATGAAGAATCCGATGATATGTATTACTACTTTAATAAAGCAGAAAATACAAGTCTTAATATGTATAATGAACCCCAATCTATTTTCACGGGAGAAGACTTAAGAGGAACTAACCAAATGAATGCTATATGCAAGGCCTCTACAGTATACGAGACTAAAACGCTTTTATATTCAGGAGCTGATATAAATGAGTGCAGGAATTCTTATAAAAGCACGCCTCTACATTTATCCCAATGTTTAGAACAAACAAGATTGCTTATAGATTTGAAGGCGAATGTTCATGCGAGGGATATAGAAGGTAAAATGCCTTTACATTATTCTAACGCCGCCAAGTCAACCCTATTAATAGCAGCCGGAGCTAGTGTACACTCGAAAGATGATAGAGGGAGAACTCCTTTACACTACAGTAATAATCCTGTAAAGATTCTACTTTTATTAAACAACGGAGCAAACATAAATGCAAGGGATGACGACCTTAGCCCTCCTTTACATTTAGTTAACAGTTCTGTAGTGAATATATTTCTAGACTTGGGTGCAGATAAATACCTAACAAACAGAAGTGGGTATGCAAGAGACTTTTCGTGTCCGCCTTACAACAACTTTTATTTAATGCCTGTTTCTGATTCTTGTTAGAAAAGAATGTAATTCTTTTTTAAAATAAAAAAATAATAATTTGAGTAATTATATGCAATAATGAATAAGAAGAGGAAGTTATTATTAGCGGTATTAATCCTTGTGATTATCATAGTATTAGCACTTTCTAAACCTAAATCAGAAAATGAGATACAGGCTGCTATAGATGCGGAAGTAGATGCCGAGATTGAGAGAGAGATTGAAAGGGCTAAGGATGAAGCTTCTTCTAAGACTTATTTCGATTCTACAATAGCAGCTCAGAACAATTATCTTAATGATAATATGAACTCGAATGCTCCCGAGGTAACGGTGGTAGCGGTTGCTCAGATAGATAAAAACTGTACGGTTGTAGAGAAGCCTTTAATATCGGCAGGGTTCGAAGCCACATTAGACGGAGTTAAGCATATTATTATCCCTGTATGCGAGTTAAAAGATTTTCCGCTTAAAAATTTGCAGATAATCGGAGACTATTCTTACCAATACAGTCCTGGTGTTACTACTGGGTTTTATAAAAAGTATAAGACTCGTCTAGCTTTACTTCCGGTTACAGTTAGCTCTGGAAGTATTAACGCAGAACTGTCGTCTGATATTAACTCAATTGTTCAGAGTGCAACTTCTAGTGATTTGATCGTGTACTTTAAAAGTTTCAATCGTGAGAATAAGGTTCTAAATAACTTTGTACAATCTGATGTTTTTACAACTATCCCCAAAGGTCACATTCTCTACTTTATTGTAGAGAAGCCGTCTCCCGATGTAAATATCCTACTGAAAAAAATATCGGTGACTAGCATTTACGATTATTGATGGTAAAACTAAGTTTACGATTATTGATTAATAATCTCATTAATTTTTTTTACGGAATCCTCGAGATCCTCTTCCGTGATGAGGGAGCTTGTGTCGTTGAGTGGTCTATTTTTAGATTTGGAAGAAGCGATCAGTCCATCAGGAGAGGAAAATGTTTCCGGAGAAAAATAGAATATACCCAAAATAACTATCACAATGATTGCCACAATTATTATAACAATATTGGGAATGTTTGTTAAACTCATCATGCTCTTTGCACTCTCCATGTTTTTATATAACGAGTATTTATATTTTTAACTCAAAATCAATATTTATTTTTTTTCTTGTGAAAATTTATATGTAGACGTATATAAACGCATCATAATAAAATGGACGATCTTGTTATTCCCGGTGGAAACCAATATGGAGAAAAATCTCGCTTTGAAAGAATGAGCGATTGGTGTTCAGATAACAAGAAGTTGTGCATCGCTATGGTTATCGCTTTGATTGTTGTTATTATTGTTATTATCGTATCCCTCAGCGTTACCTCTACCGAAGGTATGTGCAGCGACCAAGGTCACGTACTGCGTTTTACGTCCGGACGATCCGACTTGGGTGACGACACTAACACTAAGGCCGCCGATGCCAGCGTGGTATCTTGCAGGCTTGGTGAAAGTTTCTCTAGTCGCGAGTCTCCTCAATTCTCGGATGTTACCAGCAACACTGTGAGCCGTGAAGCGCGTCATAAGACCGCCATGCGAGCCATCTCTCGTATCAACCAATCTCGCGCCTCGCGTGCCTCTGCCAACGGCAAGCCTATCGAGCCGCTGCAGTGGGCCGCTTTCTGGGCCGACTGGAAAAAATCTCACCCTCTGGAGGGAGAAGCTCACTACATTGAGTCTATGACCCACAGTGATTCTAGATCTTTCGAGGATCGCCTGAGCCCTTATTAAATATAATATCAAGTCTTGCTGGATAAGTTACTTCAGCTAGTTAATTAAAATATTTTTTTTAAAAAACGTTTGCAGACATATAAAAATAACAATGGAGCAGAATACTTGGATTGGTATTGTTATCTTTGTGTTGGTCCTGATTCTTATACTATGGTACTTTTTGGTACCCTCGGTTGATGAGGTTTCGACACCGTCGATTACAGCAACCAAGCAATCTCAAGGAACCCCTCCGGATCAGAGCAACTCTAAACTGTTGAGGGAAAGCGATGAAGTTAACTCCATGGAATCATCTTCGGCTGTCAACACCACTCAGGTTGTTGTGAGCTCTCATGAGGATTCCACCAACTCATCCACGGCCCCCGAGACGGTTATTGACATGATGGCTCCTAAAGCTCCGGTTATCGCCGATCAGAACATGACTTTGGATACCATCTACTCTCATGTTGGTACTATTTGGGGTCAGAAGAAGGTTCTGGAGGTTGGCAACATTAACCATCAAGGTGTTCTTAAGTCATACGACCTGTCCTTCAAACACAAGGAAGGTGGTAATGGATCTACATCCGCCAAATGCATGCACGTGTATGCTATGGTCACACGTGGCATGTCCACTATTTACACTCAGCGGCTAGCTGAGTTGCCTATTGTTACGGCTGACTACCAGCATATCTCTGCTAGCTGGACTCCTAACATTCAAGTTCAATACGGCGATAAAATCGAAATTAAGGTTCTGTCCGGCAGTTCAGGTTGCATTGTATGGATTAAGGACATCGTCGTGGCCCTTCAAATCGAAGAATCTCAATAAATAATACACAACTTACATAGATATTTTTTTACGAAATTAGAAAATTACGTTAATCTCATCTTTTTAGCAGCCGAAGTATTAAACTTACTGAATATTAAAACAATTGAAATGAACTTAAACTTATACACACGATGATTCCAGATGCAGTTGTACAGAATTGTATCTTCAGTTATTTACCTCATGATGATAGGGTATTATTTTCTTACATAATGTATTTAAGGTACAAAGTTAGGACCCCCTTAAGACTAAAATGTATGATTAATCTAGATGAATGTTGGGTTTCTAACAAGTTTATGAAGTTTTGTATAAAAACAAAAATGAATTTAAATTTATTAAGATTAGGATCATTTCATAAGACATTAATGTTTTATACTCATAATCCTCTGATGCTACAATCCTTAAAGAATGCAGGCTTGGATATTCATAACCAGGATATAATACGCTCAACTCCTTTACATTATGCCGATACGTATAAAAAAGCTAAACCTTTGATTGATATTGGGATGTGTTCTAATATTCTAAATTCTAATAATTGCAATTCTCTTCATTATGCTTCTGAAGCAAGACATTTAAGACTTCTTCTAAATAATAATGCTGAGATTACTCCTGATGTTACAGGTCGCACTCCTTTACATAAAGCCAAAACCGCCTTAACATCGGGAATATTACTTGAGTGTGCTAAAAATGCAGATGTAAATGATGTAGATGCTATAGGATGTTCCGCCTTACATTACGCCGATACTGTAGAGCAAAGTGCTATTTTATTACTATGTAATGCTGATGTTAACATAATAGATTTAAATGGATGCACACCTCTTCACTACTCTAAATCTGCAGAACAGACGCAGCTACTGTTAAACTCAAAAGCTTCAGTAAACATTCCCGATAATAAAGGTAAAACTGCTCTTCACAAAGCCTTATCGGCGGAGCAGAGTAAAGCGCTTCTTAACATCGGAAGTTTTGTTAATGCAAAGGACAACTACAGTCATACACCTTTGCATGAATCTACCTCCCTAGAACAAACTAAGGTTTTGTTAGAACATAAAGCGGATATAAACGCTAGGTCTTGGAATGGAAAAACGCCTCTACACATGTCTAAATCTGCTGAACAAACAAAATTCCTGTTAGATAACAATGCTGATGTTCACGCATTAGATAAATATGATAACACTCCGATGCATGATTCTGATAGCTTAGAGAACACCAAACTGCTTATGTTCTACAAAGCGGATGTCAACTCAGTTAATTGGAAAGGTAAAACTCCTTTACATCTTTCTAGCTCATCCGAGCAAACAAAATTCTTGTTGGATAATCATGCTAGCGAGAGTGCTGAAGATTACCAGGGTTTGACGCCGCTTCACTATTCGAAGTCTTACGATCAGTCTCATCTTCTGATGTTTTACAATTCAGAATTAATGTACACGCCCCTTCAGAAATCAGATTTATTCGGAAGATTCGATCAATTAGAAGATTTAGATATCTAGTTAAGTTAAAAACACACTAACTAGGTTACATTCTTCTTTTTTTTATTAAAATATATTGTTATAAGTATAAGAATCCCAATAAATGTAAATGTTGATCTTATTTCCTAATCAGCTTTTTCCTATCAGGTACTTACCTAAGACTGATCTAATAATACTTATCGAACACCCCCTATTTTTTGGGTATAGAAGTAAAAAGATTAAATTTAGCAAGACTAAAATATTGTACAATTTTGTAACTATTAGAGAGTATAGGGATTATCTTCTTAAAAATAAAAGAGATGTAAAACTTGTATCTCTAGAAAATCTTATGGGCTGTGAAGAAGAATTTGTTGAGGAGTCTTTTCTGATGTTAAAAACCTACTAAAATCTACATATCGATTTTAACACACCTGTGTTAGGTTTTTACTTAAGAGTAACATCAGAAACCCTCTTATTTTTTATATGTTTTTTAAGTGGATGTTTCGAG
>Ga0307978_1002004_pt1 | contig 14668 bp, 8 predicted proteins | sample OrgLakmetage1056_FD_203151 | JGI IMG/M metagenome (GOLD analysis project Ga0307978, IMG submission 203151) | Saline water microbial communities from Organic Lake, Antarctica - #1056 | ecosystem: Environmental > Aquatic > Non-marine Saline and Alkaline > Saline | place: Antarctica: Organic Lake...
ATAAAACAAGCCGTGCTGTATTGGTCTGTTGTAATTGGTTATCACATATCACAAGGTAGTTTCCCATTATATAGGGATTCCCCCGTTATGCCAATTCGCCCCTTTAATTCCCCTCTATATGCCCATGTTAAAGGGCAGGGGGAACGAAAAAAAATGGAAAGCGCTCTGGAATTTATTTTCAAACAAAGAAGCCACGTGCCAGCGCACCTCCCTCCCGAGACCACCCTTTGCTAGGGCACTGCGAGCCCACATGAAAAAGAGGCCGGATTTCTCGGCGGGTTTGAATACTTTTGAATTGCATAAGTATGGATGTAAGAACCCCAAACCGAATTGGATTGTAACTTATTCCAAGTGAGAACACCGCCTTGAGAGTTCGTAATTCCAGCCCTTTTACAGAGGGCCTGAGAAAATGAGTGGTGGTCGATGTGAGAATATTTCGTGTCTGTGGGACCAGTCAATGGCCCAGTGAAGTGGTTAAGACTGCTGGTTTGCTTATCTTCTAATATTGGCACCTCGTTCAGTATTTGCTTCTTTACTTGACACAGGCTCCAAGGGGCCGGAATAAGGAAGCTCGCAGGTAGACAAACAAGGCAAGGAAGCTTATATTGGAGCCAATATACGAAAGGAAGCGAATCAGGCACGCATGCTCGAATGGCCATGGAAGTGATGATAGCGGTCCGAAGTGGCACGTTCCTCTCGAATTCCGGCCCCTCGGAGCCCGTATCGTGAAGATTCCGCAGACCCCGACTAAATGGCACCCATTCCGTTAGTTGCTAAATCCAGCCCCCCCCCCCTTGCGAGCACCAGAAATAGGGGAGGCCAATAATAATATAATATTGGTACAGTACAACCAGCTCCCCATAGAAGGGGGCTTTCTGAGTACTCATATAGGCGGACCAAGCGGAGGAGCAAAAAGCGTCGTGATAGAAAAAGATAGGCTTTTCTTGAGCTTCTACAAACAGCTTGTGGACATGGCGCAAAGCTACGGATAGCAGTCTGCCGAGAATAATATCGTATGAATTGAGCCCAAAGACAGTCCTTAAGCTTTTCGTGTTTACTAGGCTATTGCCTCTGCAAGGATAATGGCCAAGGCCTTTATTCGGTCATTGCTAGAACGCACCATTGGTAGGTATGTTGAGACAGATGTAGCTGCCCTAAACGTCGCGTTTTGGCAAGGCAAGATCGACTTGAAAGATCTAAGAATTCGAAAGGTACAAGCGGCGTAAGTGCTGTCCTTGTATCCCCTCACGTCTGTCTAATTGATTCACCACACAAAAGCTGGTGTTAGATACTACAGTAGCTCTCTTCATTTTGACTTTGAAGTTTTGATATTTATTTCTGGATGCTGACTGCCTGACTGAAATAAACGCACGCATCAGGACGTCGTGGACTCGTTGGGCTTGCCACTTGTGGTGGAAGCTGGGTCCGCCGTAGCACACGTGCGTGTAGACGTGCCATGGCGGCAATTAAGCACCAAGCCCGTGCGTGTGAAAGTCACGGGCGTGCGGTTGAGATGTGCCTTGAGAGCAGACTTCAGCGACCCGGAAGAGCTGTTGCGGGTATGATAAAAATTGTCTTATCTGATAAACTCGCATCTTAGTTACAGCTGTGTCAGCTTGAATGTCCAACTGCTGTTGACTCTATGCCAATGAGCTAGGGGGCTAGGGGGGCACTGTAGATGTCTTGTCACATCTCTCTATCCTACGTTGCGAAGATTGCGCAGCTTAAGTCGCGTTGCAATTAATGAATATAAGGAAAGACACTTATATGTCTTAAATCTTTGAAATTTCAGGTGGAAACAGAGTTGAGGCGTGCCGAAATAGGCCTTCGAGAGTTCTTGCACAAGGAGTTACTGGGCGCAGCGAAGGCATCAGCAATCGAGGGTCAAGCTTCCTACTGGGAGGCCCTCGGCCTTCGCGTCATGGAAAACTTGCAGGTTACAAATCTTTAGTAGATTTATACTGCTGCAGTAGTACCATTCAAACTGTCACATTTTCTTGCTCAGCAAGTCTTGTGGGTCTGATTACATTCTGACACACTTTCTTTAAAATCTCAGGTGGAAGTAGGAGACGTCGAGATCTGGTTCGCGGATTTGTTTGAAGTAAAACTTTCACTGCAAAGTTTGACGCTACGCACGGCAGACAACAAGGCTGCTTCAGCAGGAAAAGCAAACAGTGGCAGTAAAGCGGGTTGGTCGAAAGTAAGCAAAGTGTTGCACCTCTCCGGGCTCGCCGTGGAGATTCTAGACCCTTCAGCAGCCAATCGGAGCAAAGCAACCGTGGCACCTGCTAAACGCCGTATCGCCTCAAATGGAGCAGATGGAGGCGGCGGCGCGGTAGCAGGAGTTGTGGTGCAACCTTTCTCATTGTCCGCCACGGTTGAGTCGCAAGAGTCCACAATCGCCAAGCAAGCACGAGCGGAAAGAGCTGCAGCCCTCGGAGTCTTGGGCACGGCAGAAGCAGCAGCAGGAACAAGCGACGAGCCAGCAGCTGCTTTGTTGGAAGATCAGCCAACAACAGAGAGTGCTGCAGCATCCGCGAGTACTGGTACTCTCAACCCTTTCCTGTCTACTCCTACACCGCCGCTGCCACCGCCCACTTCTTCTGGTGCCGCCAGCAGCAGCAGCAGCAGCAGCAGCAGCAGCAGTGCGAGCTTCTCCACCAATGATCCGCCTCCCCGATGGACGGTGGCCATGGACACAATTGAGCCCATTGCGTGCGCAGTCACTCGAGCCCAGTGGGCCGTCGCACTGCGCGTAAGCCTGCGGTTTATTGCAGCAGCGGACCAGCGCACACGGCTGCTCATGAGGCCTCGTGGCCGTCCGTGTTCTCAACTGACGATGATAAACCGCCAACAGTCGGCTGCTGGAGGAGAAGCGGTACCAGTGTCTGGAACTGCCGCAGTTCCCCCGAAAGAATGGTGGCAATTCGCGGTGCGTGCTTTAGGGTTTCTGAAGCGCCCGGGAGGGCGAGGCTGGTGCTCCTTTTGGTACGGGTTCAAACGCCGAAAGAAGTACATTGCGCTGCGCACCCGCCAGCTCCTCCTAGAAGATGTACATGATGATAAAAATGCCTCCTCGAAAGCAGACAAAAGCAGCAGTAGCAGCGCTGGGGCGAACCACAGCACTGGCAACATTAACAATAGTACTAGTAGGGGCAGTGTTGGCAAATTAGACGGTGGGGCAGCATCAGGAGGAGGAAGCGATGATGTGGTGCCCTTGTCAGTGGAGGAAGAAGCATGGCTGGAAGCTTGCCATCGCGACCGGCCTGGAGAGTCACTGGGCGACCGAGCGGTTCGTTTCATACATAAAATTTGAAGGATATCTGAATATAATATCCGTTGATATATCTATGAGAAATCCGTTTACCTGTGGATGTGTTTTCTAATGCTCGATATTCTGATGTTCTCCAGGTGGTTCTTGACGCTCTCGTCCTGTGGCGAGCCACCGCTGAAGCAGAAGCAAACGCGCTGCGCAGCAAACGACGAAACGGTCAAGCAGAGGGCAGCAGCATGTCCTCCTTTGACAGTGGTAGCAGCAGTGGGCACAACCCACGAGCACCCTTGCGCAAAGGCCTTTCAAGCCTCATGGTGACCAAGACGGGAAAAGCGAAAAAGTTCCGTCCAACCAAGGTGTGCTTTGGTAGTGATTTGTTTGGAAATGCATGATGTGAAAAATGCAAATGTGAGGCCTCACATACATCTGCTCCGTAATTTTCCGAACTTTGGCACAGGTGTGGTCGAAAGTCTCAAACCTCATGGGCAAGAAGAAGCCTTCAGAAGGTTCCGCTTCGGCAGCAATGGCGGCTGCTACCAATGCCGCTATCCTTGCCGCTCAGCAGGATGCTACCGATAGCAACACAAACCATAACCACAAGTACTCGGCCGCTGAGCTCTTTACAATTTTGGACACAAACCGGGACGGCACCTTGAGCCGAGACGAAGTATTAGCGGGCGCCTACACCCTCGGTTTAAGCAGCGAGGAAGCCCGCGCTTTATTTGACGATTTAGATACCGACGGGGATGGAGCCCTAGTACTGGCGGAGCTTGCGGTGCTGGAAGAAGAAGAAGATGACGACGATGGAGATGACGACGAAGACGGTGAAGGGAATAATGCTACTCCAATTCAAGCAGTAGGAGGAGCGCACAGCGCAGTTGCGCTTCCGTCGCCTCCAAGTGACAATGACTTGTTGTCGTCAGGGGGGAGCGACTTGACCGCAGCCGAGCGGGGTGCGCTTTACGCGTCCGTTATGGCAACGCAGCGAGAGCTTACTCTGTTGAGCGAAACCGACGTGTGGCTTCAGGTGCGCCTTTTTACAAGCTATAGCCCACACATATATGTATGACCATGCTAACTTTCAGGCATGGTACATAACAACAAAATATACTTCACGTTGTATCATTTTGTTTGATTTCCACGTGATTCATCATGACATCAATCGTCATATGCAATCTCCCTAGATTCGACTCAACATTGGCGGCTTATCAGTGCTCGTGTCCGATGGCTTGGGGCCTGTGCTGTGCGGTGAATTGAAAGCTTTGTCTGTGGAGTGCACGGTGTGTGGTGTGCCCCGGTCGCAGGGTGGGCAGGGCACTGGTGCTCTATCAGCCTCTCTCAAACTAGGAGACTTGAGTGTGTTGAACCTCTGCACGGACATGACCGGGAGCGCAACCTCGTCGAAGTCCTCTTCATCGAGGACACCTCGCCCCTTGTGCTACGAGCACCTCTTTCGCGCTCTGCGCCAGCGCCGCTTCTTGGTTGAAGCACCAGGTGGCAGCGCAGTTTCTGACACCACTGCTATAGCGGAAGATTCGCCTGTGCTGGCTTTTGATGTAGACTTTCAACCATCTTCTAGCAAGACCTCCAATAGTAATGACCAAAAGGTTAGTGCAGCGACGCAAAGAGAAAGCGGTGCTGCATCTGCAGTGAAGAGTACTAATGCAGATAGGAGCCGATGGCAAGCATCGCTGGAAAGCCGAGCCTTTGAGTGTGTGGTGCCACCACTCACTGAGTTTCAAGGCTGTTTACCTCGCCTTATGCACTTCAGCCCTGTAAATTGTGCGTCGGATGCAGAATTTCTAGCTGCTTATGCCTCAGGCCGCGAATCTTCTTCTATGCCTACGGCCCCGACGGAACTTTCATCGTCAACGGATAGCCGGCAGGCCCTCCTCGCAATGCAGTCCGCCCTCTCAACCAAGAGGCTCTTAGACGAACTGAGCTTTTCCCAACGCCGTCGCCGCCGGCAGGCCAACCTTCGAAACCTGCAAAGTGAAGGCTTTTCGCCAGCTGTTCTTAGGAAAGATGGTAGTGACGGTGTTAGCAGCGAGGTAGCACCTCTGCTAGCATTACGCTGTTCCGTTGAAGCACCTCTCATCGTGTTGCCGTCAGATTTGCGAGATTCAAATGCTGCGGTCCTGGTCTTAGATCTCGGCCATCTTCAAGTCAGTGCAGAACCCCAACCCAGTGACGGTTTGTTGCGTGCCGTAATGGCGCAACCGCCCTCACGTGCCGCTGCTGCAAACTTCGGAGCTGTCGGTTCTGTCGGCCGCTCGACTCATTTGAATGATGAAAGCAAGGCCTCGATGATGTCCTCGGCAGCTCTTTCTAGCGACGAGCGAAGTTGGCAATTGCGTTGTTGGCGAATGCAATTGACGTCAGTGCGGCTCCTAACCGGCAATTCTATTGGTTTTTGGCGACCTTTATCGCAGGGTAGTGCTACTTCATCGTCGACTCCTGATACCTCGAAGACTTCGTTTGACTCGACCCACGTGCTATTAGAGGAATTTTCCGTAGACGTACAATCGGGTCACGCAGTGTCACTTCCTGATAAGGCTCATCTTGTTCCTCTAGAGGCAACAGCTCCAAATAGTGACCGAAACAGCGCTGATTTTGACCGCGCAGTGATCAATGGTGGTACTGAGACAAGTTTCGACGAGGCCTCTTCTATGACAACAAGACTTACTCGATGCGTATTGAGACGTGACGTGTACTGTGTTACCTTACCTGTAGCACTTGTGGCTCACATTGACCCAAGCCACCTCAAACGCCTCCGTCGCGTGCGAAAGGCCCACACTGCCGCTATAAGTAATACTGCCAATCCTTCAGCTGCTTCTGAACCTCTTGATGCTCCTAAAACGGACAAATCAGAAGACAAGGATGCTCGCGCGTCGCGGAAGACCTCAGAGGAGAACCTTTCGGAAGTAGGTCAACGAAATTTGCGGAGCAGCCGCAGTCATAGCGTTACGGGTGAACGCGGAGGTGGGCGGCGCCGCAACAGTACACATAGTTACGACGAATTTGGTATGCCGAACAGTGGAGGGTTTAACAAAGGACTTCGCGACAGTGGAGCGCAAAAGGCTGCAGGTAAAGTAGGGTGGTTACCTGTAGCCACAGTCTACAGCGCAAGTGGATTCTTCGCTCTCGGACAAGTTGAAGTGAAAGTAAGATCTGCTGATTTCAAAGCACTTGCTACTTTCCGAGTCAGCGGATGCGAAGCGCTTGCCACAACACCCCTGTCGCGCGGCAGTAGCAGTCGGCGCACCCACCGAGGCTTGTCCAATGGTTCTTTGTCCGGAGTCCCTTACCTGGAGGGTGCTCTGCGGTCTGTAGAGGTGGAGGACTATATGACGGCGCCGACATTCGTTACCGTAAATGCACTTTCGACACCTGACTCCGGTGGCGTCGACAGTTACAGTGCGTCGAAGAGCTCTATACATAATCTTCAACGCTTTACGCCTTCGATGCTCGTCACGTCGCGTTCTTCCTTGCAGACTGGTACAAACGAAGGCGAACGATTGATTGGTTTACGTGCGTCACAAACTTGGAGCAAAGAGTGGAATGAAACAGGAGAAGAAGTTGAAGTAGCCACTGTCGACATGGGGTGCTTGTTTACAGGCGTGCACGTGAACTGGAACCCCAGGACAATAGCAGCCTTGATGGATTTGTTACCGCAACTCGCGTCTTCTACGCCACAATCTGATCAAACTTCTGGGGTTGCATTATCTTCTGAAGCTGTCCAGAGGCCTTCGACTATTTCTCCTGCTCAATCAGGAGTTATCGACGATAATATCGGCACCAGGAGCAGCATGAGTACGAGAAAGGACTCCACTACTAGTAACGCCAATGTGCAAACGACAGTCGAAAGCGCCTCAGCCAATCGTTTTAAGCTTTCTGCTTCAATGCAATACTTCACCGTGTCACTTAATGACGACCCTAAGAGTACTTCGGCCGACAATTTACCCAACGGATATGTTCCTACAGAGACCCCAGATGAGGCTTTAGTGGCTCTACGGCGCTTGTTTCTGATTGAAATGGCTGGCGCAAGGTCTGAGATTGTGATGGGACGGCAGCTGCCATTACTCGAAGACTCTACTATGGTGCACAGCAACGACAGATCTACCAATCATCACCATGCTGCTGTGCAGCCAGAGTCTGCTGCTTCTAATGCCAACGCATCAAATTTAGCAGGTGCTGCAAGTCTTTTCACAAGTTCACCATCGGATACAGCTGGAGTTGGCCCTGACGGTACGATGGTTGCTGGTTTCTTGCAACACCTTGAAATTTGGGCTGACGAAGGCCGCAACAAGCGCCTTTTGCGCATGCTACCAAGTGATGCCACCGGCACTACGAATGATGGTGCAGCCTCTTCATCAAGTGATGGCGAAGGGGAAACGGCGAGGAGCAGTCCAAGTCACAGTGCATCACGTAAGAGCAGTGTTGCTGACTCAGGAGAGACAGCAGGAAGTGGTAATTACCACAAACACGGAGGCGATTGGCTAAAATTACGGTATTTTCGACCATATGATCAAGAAGACAATGATGAGGATGACGATGGAAGCATTTCAGCTATCACTACCGCAACAGTGGTGATAGAAGCACAACCCATTGAAGTTGTGATGGTCCACTGCCAAGCTCTACAAGCTCTCTACTACGTCAATGATGGTGCGGATGCAATTTTCTTAAAAATATTTATTTGCTTTCGTTCGTCTGCACGGGTGTATGCTTATACACACATGTGTATGTTTTGTATTATTGCTTCGTTTTTCTTTCCAGGCGTCATGGGGGCTCTCTTTCGCAGAGCTGCATCGGCCGCACAGGCCTTGCTGGAAAAAGCGGGAGTGTCGTTGCAAATGCAGTGTGTGTTACAGGGCGCGCGCATGTTGTTGCCTTTGAGCCTGTGGAGACGAGTGGCTATTGTCGTAGACTGCAAGTCTGTGGAGGTGCTTAAACATCCAATACCATATCGTGACACTTCCATTCCGTCTCACTTATCTTTTTTTGAATTCTGCTTCAGATAAACCATCGCTTGATGCAAGGAACTATGCTGTTTGAAGGTGAATTGACGGCTTCAGGAGTTCAGGTGGCCACTTGCACTCGCGCATTGCGCTTGCGGCATCGCGTGGAACTTATGCGGCACAACAAAACTCCAAACTTGAACGAGTCCACAGAAGATTTGGGAGCGCAAGGTAGCAACGAAGTCGACGACGAAGTTGAAGTTGAAGACGAGTATGTGAATGTTTTTGATTGGCCGATTGCTGCAAGTGCCAAGTACGATCAAACCCGCCTTTCAGCGGAGATTTTGGAAACAACTGACATTCATAAAAACACTGGTAATCGTGGTGCTGAGGACGGTAAAGAAGCCACAGACAACGGTGAAGACTTGAGGAGACCAGTAACGGGGCCGGTAACAATGGTGCTGCGCACGCACATGAGTGCTGAAATGTCTGTGGCCGAACCACTGCATGCTGCGTTGAGCCACCCTCAGCTCCAACTCATCCACGATTGCTTGACAGGAAACTTACTGGTTTTTGGGGCCCCACCTCGTGGCCTTCCTTCAAATCGTCGCTTCACCATGATGGCGCACTGCCATTTACCCGAGATCAATTTACGTTGCCTCGAAGCGACAATTAATGACAGAACAGTTGGACAAGATGAAGCCGCACCTAAAGCAGAAAAACCCATCCGCGCTATTGCGACGGTTTCGGCGTACAAGGTTTTGCTAGAGAACGAATTTCACATGGACAAGACGACGGTCCTGGCCGCCCAACTCGAAGCTTTGAGCGTGGTTGATGGCCGGCCTTCTTGCACTACCACCACATCTGATCAAAGCGTGAAAGCTTCAACGCCTCCTACGTCTGCGACATCTAAAGCTCCTAAGACATCCTCTCGTAGTAACTCTCAGCGAGGGCAGCAGCAAGACACGCAGCAGCTGCGAAAGGAGAGTTTTCACGCGTCAACGAACAATGTGCCAAGATGGCGCGAATACCGACCTTTTCGTCAATTGGTGCAACCGTTTCCATGGGGAGGTACCCAAGACAGTGATGGCAGCAAGGATAGAGACGGCAACGGCACCAACAACAGTTATAACACAGAGAAAGTGAACGATTTTTCGGAGCCTCCAGCACGGTTGCCTCTTTTACGTGTTGCCATGTATTCCAAAATCGCTCCTGCAACGAACTTACAAGTGCACAATAAGGACGGTACACCGCCTACTGCGGGCCAATTCGACCGCTCCCTCACCGCACACGTCGAAGCTCTGCAGTTCTGGGCCTGCGCCGACGCGTGGCTTGAGCTTGCACGGTGGGCAGACTTAGATTTCCGGCCGCGGGGTACTCCTGACAAACTCGACGACTCTGGCAACCTCTTGCCCACTTTCGCAAACCTGGAACCATCTTCTGCAGGGGCTGGTGCAGCTGAAACCCAAGTTCAAGCCACTTCGTTGTTGCCGGCAGCCACTGCTGCTGTGCACGGGCTGCGAATTATGACGGCACAAGTGAAAGTCAAGCAATGCACATTAGTTCTGTTGGAAGATTGGACCATCAAAGTGCCGGTCGACCCTAAATCACCTCGCTACTCGCCACCTTACAGCAGCACCGCCAGTAGCTCCAACACCAGCAGCAATAGCAACCATACTAGTAGCTTGTCTCATCACAAGTCCGGGCAAGTACCTGAAAAGCCTGAGGAATATTCGTGGGCGGAACCATTTGGTGATCTTGCAACTGGCGCACTAGAAGGGGCAGACAGCACAGAACTCTCTGCGGTGGCTGCCGCAGCCGCACTAACACAGGCGGCTGTAGCACTTGCAGATCTCGAGCTTACTGTCTATCAACGTGATGAGGCCAATACTTTGGCACCTCTACAGGCCTACAGTAGCAGTCGTAGCAGCAGCAGCAGCAGCAGCAAATACGACAATGTGTTGAGAGCCTTGCCTGGGATCACTGCAGGGCACATGAATCTGGATTTAGCCGTGGCACAACTGCAACTCTTCCGTTCTCAGGCCAGTGCAGCCGACGGCAAGCACCATCAGCCGAACGGGCCGACGGGCGAGCCGCTGCCGGCTTCTTCGCCAAGTGCTGGGCATCAGACAGCTGCTGAAGAACAAGGAAGTAAAAGCGGTGAAGGAAGAGGAGGAAGCAGGAGGAAACAACGCAAACGACGCGCTAACAGCAGCGACTACGATGGTAACAGTGGCAATGGCGGCGGCAACGCTGCTGCCGTGTCCTTGGAGGTGCAGATTTTGGAGCCCACGGTGTTGGGTTTGCAGTACGAGCGGCGGAGGCAGGCAGGAACTGGCGCCACCAATGAAGCCTTCACAGTGGGCCTCGAGTCCGTCGATGCAGCGGTAAGCATGAAATTGCAGAACATTCAATACTTGAGTAGTGTTTGCACAATGTATCCATGCAATTCACTCAGCTACTTCTATAATTTTTGTACAATCCAAACGTGGTGTTTATTCCAATTTCTGCGTTGATATGCGAGCAACTTTGTGCAGATTCTTGTGCGTTTTTTTTATCCCACTTGAGCCCTCCCCATTATACGCTTACGTCAACTTGACCTGTGTGAACGCAAAGGTGAGCCACGATGATCTCTTGTTGCTGACGCGCACGGGCCAGCGCATTGCGCACACAGTTGCGCTCGATGTCGAGCAACATCAGCACGATTTCTCTCCCCGCAAGGACGCACTTGCGCGCGCTAATGCAGCAGGGCGAGGGTCAACGCATCTCGGTGCTTTTACTCGCTCTTCCGCCTCAGCTTCTGCTCCTCCGTCTTCTCCGTCGCCACCACCTTTCTCTTATTCTTCACCCACGGCTAAGACAAGAAACAGCCAGACAGTAGCGTCATATTCGGCTGGAGCAACTGCCTTTTCACCCCCTGAGTCTACAGTAATGACCAGCGGTGAACTTTCTTCTTACCTCCAAGACAGCTACTTTGGGGATGGTGGCAACTCTCCCTCGAAGGGATCTTCGTCCGTTCCCCGCTTGCAGGTAGCGAACACCTCAACTCATGGAACTTCTTCTGCTGGTGCCACCCCAGGTATGCGCGGAAGCGCTGGGGGAGCACAGGGAGGAGGAATAGCGGGCGGCAAGTCAACAGGAACTGCAGTAGTGCCCGTGGAAGTTTCCCGGTCTTGGACCATCAGTTGTGAAAATGGCCTTCAAATTGAAGTGATCAGTGACGAGCCGCGAGCTCCTTTACGGTTCATGCGTAGACGCCGCCACCGCCGTAAAATGGGGTTTACAGAAAATCGGGGTTCAAATTCCGATTTTACGGTGGCTGCAGCCAATGCGCCTCTCTTCAAGTTCCAAGTGGCCGCTTGCTATGTGATTGCGCATTCTACGCCAGGAGCATACATCGTGCGAGTAGACGACCTTGCGTTCACGGTACTTGCTCATTCAATCTTCTTTTGGATGCTTCGATTAGTTCGTTTTTACCTACTATTTTTCATGCTCTTACGAGGGGTTAGCGAATGATTTCTTCAACCAATGCTCCGTAGTCTTTATTTCCATTGAAGCTCCTTTAAATGCGATATCTTCCCTTTGACTATCTTTAAACTCCAATATTCTGGCGCCCCTCTACTCAACTGTCTGCCGTATAACTAGGTGTTTTACTACGATGCAAATCCATTCCTGGCGGCCACAGGAGCGCAGAGTGTTCCTACGCGATGGAACGCTCTCACGACAGTGCCCTTTGTCGTTTCTGCATCTTTCGCTCGAGGCGCAGACAGCACTGATCAGGTGATGTCCAGACAGGCTGACCGATTTTATACCTCTACACTTAGGGTTAGGGTTGTTTAGGGTTATGACATGGATTAGGGTTATGACAGTGTTTGGACCTCTCCGATTAGGGACACTCAATGAGTGGTTTTGTGTAGGATAGATCAGTTAGCAGAAATTCTGACAAAGAGGAGTCCTTCGATTCTTTTTTTTTTCCAATCAGGTGACAGTTCGTGGTTCAGCCCTGCGTGTGGTCGTCAACGATTCTTCGTTGCAAAACGCGTCTGCGCTCGCCGCCATTGGTGCCCATGTGGCCAGCACGGTTCAAGAGTCGTCCTTATCACGAGACTCCAGTGCCGAGCTATTCGACGACAACTGTAATGATGACGACGATTACGAAAGCGAATCGTTCGATGGTTTCACTACTGGTGCAGCTGCTGCTGCGGATGGGTCGGAGACTACTGATACAGGAGTTGGAGATGTTTCTGATGATAAGAAAGGTGAATCTCGAGCAGCAGCAGCAGCTGGTGGCTCGCTGATGGTTGTTGGTGGCACAGGCAGCGGCGATAACGGTGGGTACATGTTGCTCAACGAAACCGGAGTTTCCCTCATGTTTGAAAGCCGAGAAGTCGGGGAAGGTGGATGGGGCGACAGCAGTAATGGTGGTGCTGGTGGTGGGCGCAATGTTGGTCTTCGTGAATCCGTTGTTCTTGATGGTCTTCGCCCAATAGACACTGACGATGATGACGATGATGATGATGACGATGCTTCAGAGTTTGGCGTCAGCAACCGAGGGCTTGGGGCTTCTAGAAACTGGAGTGAGGCGTGGGACGAGGAAGAATCGGACAACTCGGATGACAGGGATGACAGCGGTGACAGTGACGACAACCACCAAGATCATGGAGAAGGAGGAGGAAGAGGAGGCGTTGTAGGGGAAGAATGGGCCAACGCGCAGCGTGTAGGGCCCGGTAGCGCAGGGATGTTCGGGTTTGGGTACCGGTCCGGCGGTGGCGTGGGGCTGCGGCGGGTGTTTGGGGTGGAACAGTCGGTGGTGGTGGTCAAAGTCTTGGGAGCGAAGCCACTGCGCGAATATAATAATTTAAAAATGCGCGAATCCTGCCAAGAGCAGCCGCAAGAAGAACATGTAACGCAAGCTCCACCTGCACCTCAAGCGCAGTCTTTGCTTCCTGTGCTTCCGTCTTGGGCAAGTCCTTCAAGCAATCCAGCTGCCAATGAGAGTACCACCTTGCCACCACATCCTCGTTCAACTTCTCCACCACCGCCTTCTCAAATGAAGTCATCACGGACTAAGCGAACATCGTCACTGCGGTCACCGCCAATGTCTCGATGGTGGCACGCACTCGAAATTTTGAATCTGGAAGGGCTCTCACCCGACGATCTCTTCGCTGGACCTCTTCCTATCAACCCCTACCGCCTTGATAGCGGCGCCGGCCACAACCACAATGCCGATGGCCGAAGTTGGAGTGGGACCAGCAGTGGCAGCGGCAACATCAAACGTAGTGCGTCGTTTATATCAACGTCTTCCAGCACTAGTCACCGCAGTAATGCTCCTGCTCCTGCTCCAGCGCCTCCGATCAAACCCGGTCCTCCTGCAGCCGTGTACTTCTCTCGACGCCACGTGAATGCGTCAATGCACACGCCATTTGGCGCTCTCGCATCGTCGCAGGCGGCCAGTACATCTAGTGGAGACAATCAGGAAGCCAGTAGCTTTGCTCTGCGCACAGCTCTCGCGCTGCGGTCTCGTGTCATGATCCACAATCACACGAGTTTGCCCCTCGTGGCAGTGGTGCTGGCCCCAGTAAACAGGAGCGGTGGCTTCGGCATAGACAATCATGACGATGACGACGACGATGATGATGACGACGACGATGCGAATGAGGTGGTGGTTGTCACCGTGGTGCCTCCCTTCAGTTCATCACCGTTGCCAGCGGATGCCGCGCACCTGGCTGACTCGGTGTATTTGTGCCCCGCGCGAACAGACACTTGGGAGCGAGGCCTCGCAACAGAGAGAGCGCAACGCGTGCGTGCTTCTTCTTTGCGTGCTTCGACTGCTGTTTCATCAAAGCAGCGTTCCGGCGTATCCTTGGCAGATGCCGCTGCTGCTGATTCAGCTCACCATCACAGAGAAGATATTGAAGAAAGCGGCATCCTGTGGGGTGGGCGTGGCTTCGCTTCATCTCGCGACGGTCGCACATGCAAGCGCGCTGCTCTGCGTCGTGGCGTCGCTGTCGCCGTAGCGCCCCTGGGTGCTCGGGAAGCCAACTTCAAGGAGGCCACGCACCAAGTACGCTCGATTCGAGAAGCGCGCTTTTGGGGGGAAAACCCCGTGTTGTCGAGCACGGTGGCAGGAAAAGAAGGCACTGCGACGGCAAGAGAGCTGGCGGTGGCGGCTGCAGGGTGGCGCCTAAGCGAAGACAAAGATCGAACCCGCGGAGGAGATGGTTCAGGGCTTGATGGCGATGACGATAACGAAGGCGACATCAACAATTCTGCTACCTTCGTAGACGATGACGACAACGACGACGATGAGCTCGCCCCTCGAGCAGAACTAGCAGTGGAAGCCATCTTTTCGCGGCCCTTGCTGCCGACTGCGCAGCACCTTAATGCGTCACGGCAGGCTTGGCCGCGCCACCACCATCATCGCGGCGGTGGCAAC
>Ga0307978_1002005_pt1 | contig 14664 bp, 14 predicted proteins | sample OrgLakmetage1056_FD_203151 | JGI IMG/M metagenome (GOLD analysis project Ga0307978, IMG submission 203151) | Saline water microbial communities from Organic Lake, Antarctica - #1056 | ecosystem: Environmental > Aquatic > Non-marine Saline and Alkaline > Saline | place: Antarctica: Organic Lake...
CCAGGTACACCATCAACAGCGAGATGGGCACATTTCTTGGTTGCTCTGGTTTCCTTTCCATTCTTGATCAAATCGCCATCGTACACGTTGTAAGCAAGAGAGTAAAGCTTCATGGCAAGTATCATGTGAGATCTTCTGAAGTCCAAATCACATCCAAAATAATTGACAAATTGCCTATGCAGATGACCAGCAGTGCAGTACATCATGATGAAAGTAGGAACAGCCGTCTTTGCCCACTTTGCTGGCAAGATGAGCATAATCACGTAAGAAATAACAACAGCAACAACGTGGTGCATCCACTGTTTTCCTAGAGTAAATTGAAGCAGAAAAGCCCCAAGAATAAAGGAGAAGAAGTGTCTAACCTTTCCGTAGGGGAGACAAGCCATGATCATTCCTAGCGGATAACAGAGGAACATTCCTAGCGTATAGCTTAGAGTTTCCACATCGAACCCAATCGAGTCAGCAAGTACTTCAACATAAGCGTTGACAAAAGAAGGAACTGCGTTCGTTTAAAGCAATGCGTGCATTGATTAAAATTTTTAGTGAAAGTTTGTCGCAGATCGCAGATTCACGTTGACATATGAATGTCCTCTACTAGAAACTCATTCTGAAGGACAGATACATGATTTCGCCACACAAACTTACCAAGCACAACAGTCTTATCCGCTAGAGGTCCATACGCGTAAACCTGCTCAATCAACTTAGCTACAGGTACCAAGATAGCATCTGGTAAAATCCTTTCCATTTTGAGGGATAAATAGGGGAGGGCAGGTGTTTCTCCCTCTTCCTTTTCTTATAAGAGTGCACAGGTGCTTTGAAACGAAGATTTTCTTCGTTTGAAACGAAATTTTTCTTCGTTTGAAACGAAGACAGAGCTTTGCTTGATTTTATGGACAGCATCATTGAAGAACTGAATTGGATTATATCAGGCATGCAGCGACTTGTACAATTTGGCCGATTAAACCAAACCTTGCATGGCACAGATGACCCACTGGCATCCATATGGGGTGATATTTCGACACTTCGCCATGAAGTGTATTCGATTGAGCTCAACCAATATGAAGTCGAACTCAGTGGTCAGTTAGAAGACCCAGGTCAGTATTTTATTGCTTTGCTCTCGGGTGATTCCCTACTTGGTTATGTGAGTATCAATGCTCCAGAACGGGCTGAAGGATTTCGGCTGGACAAGTATTACTCAGAGGAAGTGATGAATGAATTGTTACATTTATCGACCTCTGTTGAATCCAAGACGTTTGAGATCAGAGCGCTAACAATCAAAGATCAATTCAGAGGCAAAGGCCACGCTTTCACCCTCATGCAGGCAGCTCTTCATTTCTCAATCGCCGAAGGAGCCACCGACCTTATTGCAATGGGTCACACCAGTGTGCTCGAAATGTACAAGAAACTTGGAATGAAGGTTCTCGAACAACATCACGTAAGTGCCGGGGAAATCATTTTCCATCCAATGCATCTTTCAATAGCCCAAATAGAAGCCCAAGTAGGAGCCCAAGCCCTTGCCTGCAGTGGAGCACTTACCAATGTCATCGAGATTAAAGATCACATCAATGAAGATGATGCATGTTACCATGGAGGTGCATCATGGGGCGCCTCAGGCTTTAATTTTAATCTTAGAAACAAACTCGTAGTTGCGGATGTGTTGGACAGCCCATTCCCGCCATGTCCAGAAGTGATCGAGGTCATTTCTTGTAACATTGAATCATGTTGTCAAGAATCACCACCGACTCAATGCGAAGAACTCATTGAAAAAATATCGCATGTGCGTCGGGTCCCTTCTGAGCATGTGTTGGTTTCATCTGGATCCTCTTCGCTGATGTTTTCTCTTTTGCCAAAATTAATTCACGAACATTCGAGTGTTCTCATCCTTTCCCCAATGTATGGTGAATACTTACACATCCTCTCCCATGTGATTGGATGCAACGTCACCCAATTCCCCTTGTACCCCGAGGATGATTTCGAAATTGATCGTGCAGGGTTGATCGCTGAATCAAGAAAACACGATGCTGTGATATTCGTTAATCCAAACAGTCCTACAGGGGTTTATTCTCATGAAATGAGGGGCATCGTTCAGGAAATATTCGAAGGTGGTTCCCAATGCAAGACCATCTGGATTGATGAGACATACATCGAGTACCTCCACGACAGTGACTCACTGGAAGGCCTCACGGGCCAAATTGAAGAACTCATCATCTGTAAGAGCATGAGTAAATGCTACGCACTATCAGGGCTGCGCGTTGCGTATGTCGTGACATCAAAGGCTTCTTTCCTACGTCGTTACATACCACCGTGGGCTGTGAGTCTCCCTGCACAATTGGCAGCGATCACGGCACTTGACCAACCGGAATATTACGCAAAGCAATACGAGATGATTCATCGCAATCGAACTCATTTGTCCCAATCCCTTGTCGCCTTAGGGTTCAAGATATATCCAGGTGTCGCAAATTGTATTCTTACTGAACTGCCAACGAAGATCGCTGTCTCATCAGGGGCATTTGTTCAATCGTGCCGTGAACGTGGAGTGTATGTGAGGGATGCAGAAAACATGGGCTTGAACATGGACTCGAAATTCGTTCGGTTTGCAGTGCGCATGGAGGATGAAAATAAACAAATCGTGTCCTGCATTGAGCATTTGATGCGACCCATCGTTCCTGATCAGACAGGGGCGTTATGATCCGTATGGATTGATGAGGTCAGTCAGATGCGCTCGGAGATCAAAATTGAAATCCGACCACGACAATGAACAAAGTGTTGGTTCGTCACTCCATGTCCATGCCAGACATGTTGAGTCCATGGCTTGAGTGTATCCTGTTTTGGGGGCAATATCATAGATAACAATATCTAACATTTATCATCATTCAATTGCATCATCTATCATCGACATACATACGTACCATAATCCATAGAAAAGATCAGGCAGCACAACAGTATTATATTGTGGTGAAGCGTGAGAAGAATTACAAAGGCTTCCACTCTTTAGATGGAGAGAGAAAGATATATCCTCCCTAAAAAGTACCCTAATTTTAAATATTGCTTAACTTGTAACGTGTGATTAATTTGATCCCATGTCGACGAAATCAATGTTATTGACGGATGAGAGCGAATGTTTCCAGAAGAGCGTGACATTATTTTCAAACGTCAAAAGAAGAGACTCGAAAAGAAATATGGCAGCTTACCGACAGCTCACCAAGAAAACTGCAAGCTTGCCATCTCGATAACCGATCACGCGACATAGATTTCTTCAATTCGGGAAGAGATAATGGTGTTGTTCTCGATCAGTAACACATGAGGAATCGAAGCAACCGACATGTTTTCTGACAACATTGGGCTGGGCCGGTCGACCGAGCGATTCAGTTCATCCTCAATCATCAGTTATGACCATGTCCTAAATAAAGCGCAGAACTATTTTGAGGAATCTATCGCTGTCATAGAGCAACTGCGCCAGATGAATAAATACGTAGAGACCGAGCACTCTTGTTATGCAGGGGCAGATCATATACTAATCTTGGCAAGACTTACTTTGAATATTCAGAAATGATTCGAGATCGGAAAAATGGAATTAGCGGCAGCAGGAAAGAGTACACGTCAAGGCTAAATTTTACAGCGCAGTATCTGAAGAGAGCCGAAAGAGATGCAAAAACTCTGAAAGCGCAGGCTGTCGTGTATGATGCAGATAAGGGTGCACATTTACATAGACTTGATGCTAATTTACTGATATCCCTTACATGCCGCTTCCAAGGATATGTCTTCTTGAGAATGGCAAGAGAGAGAGAATGTGTTGATGCTCTAAAGAAGGCATGTGGAATAGCTGATTGCATCGAGTTAGTCATGAAACCAGCACAAGATGAAGACAAGGAACTCATTGAAGCGAAAGTGGGGATACTTTTAGAACAATACGAAGGCGCGTCTTCTCTAATCCAAATTTCTTCACTGCTTTTCGACCTTGCAGTCAGAGACTTCACAGTCAAAGATTGGAATGCACAGTTGCTTGATACTTTATGCAAAACGTTTGATAAATCTATTCAGCTGAGTGAGATACTTTCTAATGCTGTTGATTACAGCAATACAATCAAGGAAAATTTAATACTGCATGGAATCAGGGAAGTGGATGACATAAAGAAGTTCAAAGGTCAAACACTGAAGCGATTGAATGATCGAGCCTCAAAGAAAAATACGCTGAGCATTAAAAACCTCTCTTCAATGAACCTCCCTAAGAATGACCTGTCTTTAAACAGTAGAATGCTACCTCAAAACATGCCGTCTGAAAGAATTGTTATTGACAGTACGCATCGAAGAAAGGGTCTAGTGACAGCAGATACGAGTCATAGGAACAATCCATTTGACAGTGTTGATCTGGAGGCAACTGAGGGTAACGAAATAGGCGCAATTTTTGATGATGTTATATGTAATGGTCCCTAGCCTGCTTGTAGATTTGTTCTTGAGAAATGATAACGTGACAGGTGGAGAAGAACCTGCTAATAGTTGCCATTTAATTGGTGGTAGAAACTACTTACGTTCAAAGTGGTCATGCTTACAGCGACGAACAACATTGGTTGTGGACACTTTCCGTCAATAGTGGATAGTGTTCATGGTTTACAACGAAAAAATCAAATGCTCAAGAGATCTACGATATGCTCTATTGAGAGCAACTACCTTCGTTGCTCTCTAGCTAGGCATTTCAAACATAAAAAGGAAATATAATTGATAATAATATATTTCTGGATTAAAGTGACCTGAACGACTGTTGATTCCGAGCGTTTGCACCAAGATTACTGTTTTCACCTTTCCTTTCCCGACCAATCATATCAAAATATCTTTACGACGATGTTGATACAGAAAAGAGATCTAGAATTCTTAAGTGCATAACTTGAACTGAAGGTATCTACAACCCTGTTGTTGAAAGTTAATCATTTACGAGGTGTTATCTTTTACAGCAGCATTTATTGCTGCAGACAATCTCCTGCCCAATTGGTAGATTCTACTACTTCTATTTCATGATTCGACATTCACGCCTGCAAATTTTTGCCCACAGTGCATCCCGAGCAGCAATCACAAAAGTTCTGAGTCTCACCTTCAGATGGCAAGCAATCAGCCACAAGCTTCGTAAACAATGATTTGGCGTCCCTAAGATCACAAATACTTTCAGGTACCTGCCCAGTGAACTTATTTCTTTGTAATGTTACTCTCTCTGTTACAAGAGGGAAAAGATATTGTTAGCACAAATATAATCGCATAGTGTGGCCCAAATTGAATTAATACTTACTAATGTTTTGAAGAGATGTGCCTGTAATTGTTGGTATTATACCAGTGAACTCGTTGTCATCCAATATTAGATCTTCTAGATTCGAGCTGGCTCCAAAATTGGCAGGGATATCTCCTGATAATTGATTTCCGTTTAAATACAAGAGGATAAGGTTGGGAAGCTCAAATATTCCCTTGTCATCAATCCTGCCACTTAGCATGTTGTCTGAGAGTTCAAGACGAGAAAGTTTCTGGTTTTTTGAAACATCAGGAACGCTTCCTGTAAGGAGGTTATCATGAAGCTGAATTGAAGCTGGTGGAATCAAAAAAATGTTCGGTTAGTGAAATAAGCAATTGAAAGAGGTGCTCAAAATAATTGATCAACTTACTGAGATTTGTCATTTGCTCCAACACAGGGATTTTCCCAACCAGTTTATTGTCAAAAGCTCTGAACCTTTCTAGATTAATTAAATCTTTGAACCCAGGTGGAATCTCTCCTACTAGTGTATTGTTGTTGAGAGTCATCAATTGAAGATTTTTCAAATTGGCCAAACTCGTAGGAATTTCCCCATCAAGCATATTAGTATCCAAAAGGATCTGTTCAAGACTTAAAAGCAGTCCGATGCTGTCTGGAATGCTTCCTTCAAACTTGTTCCTTCTCAAGATAAGAGAATCTAGATTGACTAAAGCGCTGATCGAATCCGGGATAATTCCATTGAATTCGTTGTCTCCGATCCAAAATTCCTGTAACAAGGTGAAATCTGAAATCCTATTAGGAATGGTCCCAGAAAACGTATTCCTACTTGCACGTAGTTTAACAAGCGTATCAGCTAACATGAGGAAATTTTCTGTAAATAGAATCCCTGAGAAACTATTACTTTCAATGTCAAGAAATGTGAGAGGTAAATTTCCCAGCCTTGCTGGAAGAGAACCATTCAATCCGTTCGAAAAGAAATTGAGACTTTTTATAGTGCTGATGCTGCCGATTTCTTCTGGAATGGTTCCAATCAAGTTATTTCTCTCTGCGCAATATCAAGTTGGGAGAACGTTAGAAACAGTGGTAGCTTTTTAGCAGGAAACAGACAAAAGAAGAAATCGTTGCACTTACCAAGATTGATTTCCTCTACGCGATTGTTAACACAAATAATGCCACGCCAAGCATCACATACTCCGAAATCACTCAACCAACCATCATCATTAGTCCATCCTTGACCGTTGGTGGTATTATAGAATATCGCCAATGCATATCTCTCGATGACTTCCTCAACTTTACAAGCGTCAGTTCCCTCATCGCCAATCATCCAGCTAAGCGCAATGTCCTGTGGAGAGTCCTTCGCAATCGGACCAGAAATATCTGTAGCAATTTGACGAAGCCTTGCCCTCCTTTTAGTTTTGCAGTCAAATGTTTCAACGTTATCACATTCAGATCCTCTGACTTTGCCCTTGCAACTCTTTCCACTTTTGCTGCTCTTTCCACTCTTACTACTTTTGACGCCCTTAGAGCTCTTGCTACTCTTGGGAGATTTGGAGCTCTTGCTACTCTTGGGAGATTTGGAGCTCTTGCTACTCTTGGGAGATTTGGAGCTCTTGCTACTCTTGCTACTCTTGGGAGATTTGGAGCTCTTGCTACTCTTGGGAGATTTGGAGCTTTTGCTACTCTTGGGAGATTTGGAGCTCTTGCTACTCTTGGGAGATTTGGAGCTCTTGCTACTCTTGGGAGATTTGGAGCTCTTGCTACTCTTGGGAGATTTGGAGCTCTTACTACTCTTGGGAGAAGACTTACTGTCCTTACCTTTTCCGCTCTTTGGCTCTTTGGACTTGCCACCCTTCATTCCTTTTCCTTTGGCACCTTTACCGTGGCTAAGTACTCGCATTTCTAGATTGCTATCTACTAAATTGTTTGCCTTGCCTCTAAGGATTTGGTGCTCAAGTCCAAGACATGTTGTGATCATTGCAATCCATGCGATGAGGAAGAGGACTTTCATTGTTGTAGCTCTTGATGTAACCGACGGATGTTAAAAGCGACTGCTCTTTTTTTTGGATAAACCGTTTGCGTTTGTTCGAGTCTTGTCTTGGAGAGAAAGCTTCTGTTAGATTTGTGCTTACTGTTAAAGGTTTCCTATACGTTCTCGATATGTAGTAGATTGTTTGAATGCGTTTTCACAGTTTTGGCCGTTGCTGATATAATATGTTGATAGAGAGATTCTTTTCCGCCGTTGGTTTTGTGAGCAAAATTTTCATTTAAATAAATCCCTTCTCTGTATCTCGGCGGCGTCTTTTCTGAAAAACTGGTGGGGCAATAGTGGAAACAAGAACAGTTATTAGTTACTTAAAAGTGTATCCTGTGCCGGGACTTTTTGTGCTAAACAATTATGATGGTTATTCATAGGTTTTGAGCTCAACTTTATCCTCCAGCTAACAATACAACCTTGTACTTACAGCAGCACACCACCGTCGTACGACGGAACACGAAACACGGAACACCAAACACCACCCCTTTCTTGTTGTTAGTACCATACCCTCTTTTATGTCAAAGATAGAGAAGTGAGGAAAGACGCCACACCGTTCAGATAGATTAACTACCAGCTAATAACACAAAGAAATAAACTATCTCGTTAGATATCTGCACCCCTGTAGAAACTGTCCAACTCGAAAGACAAAAATAGGCGCTTACAATATGGCAAATGTAACTGATCCATTAGCACGTCCGATTCACGGCACCAACCCTCAAAACCTCATTGAATATATTACTCGGCAAAGAATATACGATTCTCAATATTGGAAAGAACATTTATTCGGGTGCACTGCTGCAGATGTTGCCGAAAAAGCCGCTTTGCAGCTGCAGGCTATCGGTGGTTCTTACGGAGGTAATGCGAAGCCTACGCGTTTCCTCTGTTTAGTATTGAAAATGCTTCAGATCCAGCCAGACGATGAAATCGTGGATGAGCTGATAAACAATGAGAATTTCAAATATGTTAGAGCACTTGGGGCATTTTATCTGAGGCTGACTGGTAGACCAGCTGACATTTATCAAAAGCTAGAACCGCTTTACAATGATTCTCGGAAGCTCAAGTATCGCAACCCCTCTGACTGGAAAATTTTGTTCATGGATGAATTTGTAGATCAACTGCTGAAAGAAGATAGGGTTTGCGGGATAGCATTGCCAAGATTACCGAATCGAGATGTCCTCGTAGAATCCGGGTATCTTGACGGGCCTCGGATAAGTGCTGTTTCAGCACTACTAGATTTACCCTCCGAAACGGGTGGTATCGATGACGAGTCCAAGTTGGAACAATGTCAAGATGGCGCTGAGAAGGTTTTATCGTTGATAATGAAGATGGCACAGGATGGAAACAATATTGCTATCGATACGCTCACTGAAAGGGGTCACACAGTAAGCGATCAGGGTACGACTGGTATGACAAAAAGTGAGTTCAACGGCGGCGATACTCATGGCAGCGAAAATGTGAATGACGACGGGAACAAAGTAAAACCAATTGATGTCGAAAATGATAAGAAAAAACGAAAGTCCACCGACAAGAAGAGATCAAAGTCCAAGAAAAAATTCGGTTCTCTATTCAAAATCTCAGCTAAACCTTTAAAGGACGAAACAGACTCCACATCTAAAAAAGCGACGAAAGAAAAGGAAGTCGAGCAAAGTGACGAGTACTGGAATAATCAACGGGCGAAATTAGGGTTGAACCCCCTTCGAGAATAAAATTTAATTCTTTTTTATCTGTAGGTAAGACTGAGCATATGCGCAATCTCAACGCAGTAGAGAGCATATACACAGTAGTAGCTGTCCACAATAGTCACATGCATTGAAGACGTACTATGAATATCATCGACATTTCAGTGCATGCCTTCACACTGCTCCACCTTTTTGTCATGAGGGATTACTTCGATTTGCATTGCATAGAGATCAGGGATTTCTATAATACATGTTAAACAAGTTCAAGTTGTGAGTTGTGACTAGCTCATTTTTAGATTCTGTCAAAGGGCCTATAAGACAGATGTACGATAATAGATGATGATATTATCTATGCGTTACATCACTGCAACTACTGCGAAAATAGAGTATGGCTTTTGAAAACAAATAACTTGAAAGACGAATGTGGTCGGACAATTTTTATTTGTGTTGTTGATGCTGGCTGGTTGATGTGTTTTTAATTTGTTGATGAATCATCATCATCTAAATTCGTGCGTGGATTGTGGGGATGTATTCCAACCTATTCCAACCAGTAGCAACCAGTGCTTCCCGGGAGTGTTGTTACGGGATTCCTACTGCGAGTGGGGTGAAATCCCACTTATATCTCCTTATATGGTACTTGCGTCCTTTCAACGGCCAGGTTATTTGAAGATTTGGAGTCAAATATATAGTGAGTATGGCCGTTGAGCAGAGGATTTGGATTATTTTCCTAAAAACGAGAAACAAAATAGGCCTTTATTTTCCCCAGCCCTTTCATTATTCCTTTATAAATTATAGAAGTGTCAATTATCGCACTAAACAATACGACGCATCACGTAGGAACAAGATGCCAGTATCAGAAGAGGTATCGAAATCAAGAGCTAGTTTAATTTCGAAGAACAGATCAGCTGAACCAAAGAAAAAGATGGGAATTGATTCGTTATCTGGAGCCGTAGAGATTATGCAGGTAAGAGAGTCTTGGTCCCGTCTTGGTCTCGTCTTGGTGTGTCTCAGTCTCTAAGATGCCTTCTGTTGCGCAATACTTGAGTTAATCGTTTGAAGATTTGAGTACACTGTAGAAGTTAAGAGTCTTTTAGACACACAGCCAGATCAGTCATACATAACAAGATATATTTTATGCCAAAGCTGAAGAAACCGATATCTCTAACCATTTTTCTGTGCAACTCCATTCTATCAGGGACGTTTGTATTACAACGCCTTTACGACTGATCCTAGATCGCATAATTCAAATGTTGTTAATTGCACGTACCTGGCGAATCAAAAACAGGGAAGAGACGACGACCAGCAATCTAGGGTAACAAAGCGGAAGGTTCATTTCTTTTCGATAGATCAAGAACTTGTGTATTGGAATTTCTTTTTGGACTTTGGTCCTCTCAATCTTGGACAGTTGTACAGATTTTGCGAAAAGCTCAATTCCAAATTACAAGACCCACGCCTGTGTAACAGAGTCATCGTCTTCTACTCCAATACATCCTTTGCAAAACGTGCAAATGCGATGTATCTGCTGAGTGCATGGCAGGTTCTCTACACGGGATGCTCTCCAGAGGACTCTTGTGCACCTTTTAAGAATGCTATCTTTCCTGATACTCACGGGGCATCAAGATACAGTAGTTCCCCTCGTTCCATCATTCCCAGAGGCGAGAACACATTATCTGCAATACCACCGTTTCACGATGCTAGTCCATGCGCATGTACATTTGATCTGAATATTCTGGACTGCCTAAGAGGCCTAGCAAAAGCAAGAGCTAATAACTTTTTTTCGTTTGATAACTTTAACATCAAAGAGTTCGAATACTTTGAGCAGGTCGAGGTAAGTGAGGTGCACCTACCATTTTTTCTTCACACTTTTGACACAATGTAATCTCATCTATATTCATTAACTTCTTACAGAACGGCGATCTTAATTGGATTGCACAGAATAAATTCCTTGCCTTTGCTGGTCCTCAATTCAAAAGGAATGTGACAAGAGAAGGCTGCTATACTTTGACTCCTCAGGATTACATCCCATATTTCAAAAGCAAAAATGTCGGACTTGTGGTTCGACTAAATAAAAAGATGTACGAAGAGAATGATTTTCGCAAAGCGGGTATCGAACACTTTGAACATTATTACTTGGATGGATCTTGCCCCACCATTCCCATTCTCCAAAAAGTAATTCAGGCATTCGAAGCTGTTCCTAAAGATAAAGGTATAGCTGTACATTGCAAAGCAGGACTTGGACGCACAGGCACTTGCATTGGTGCTTATATCATGAAACATTACAAATTTTCCGCAAGAGAAGTGGTTGGATGGATGAGAATTTGCAGGCCCGGAATGGTCATCGGCCCCCAGCAACAGTTCCTCATTGATATCGAGCAACAAATGTGGTACGAGGGAGAAATAATGAGGCTCAAACCATCAAAGGGAATCTCAACCAGAAGTAATCATCATTATCAAGGAAAGCTTAGGTCTGGAAGTTTGCCGGGCATCGAGGCCCTCTCCGTCGGTGAGCAAGAGGCATTACAGAATAATGCAAAAAGTGAGGCAGTGATCGGCAGAGTCGGGCAAGCAGATGGTCTACTCTCGAGGAGAGGCAGGGGAAATAAGTGAAGTCTTCCATTTTCTTGTCAAAAAGTACAGCTATCTGAAGCTAAAAGTAAAATAAAGACTCTCGTTCGCACTATCCTTCGAGTTCGATTGTCAAGGAGTTGCAGGCTCTGCCAATAATCTTATCAGCGATTTATTTCCTGTTGTACTAGTCTTTCGTGTAAAATGTTAAGAATACATCGCCTTTAGAGAGCTGGGTAGGTCCTTGTTCCCCACGCGACGAGTACGGAATCCTTCCAAACAAAGTAGGATGCAATCTTGTTTGTTGTTATATTCCATGGACATATGTTTTTACGAGTCCGCATTGAGGTGACGACCGTTCCGAACTGTAGATGAGCATGTCCTTTCAATCCATAAACATGCAATTCAAACATCCGGCAAAATCTTTGCTATTCAGGTATGTTATTGACACACTGCGTTGCTTAATATCAGGAATGGGGAGGGTCGTATTGCAATCAAAATGGAACAAAATGTTCTTGACTACAAATAATAATATGTCTATGGCAAACAAAGAATCATCATCATCAAAATATTCAAAATGTGGCGCGGGTTGAGACGAATGACTGACACCAACAACCAATTGACACGATTTGAACACCACCAATTTGAAATTCATCCATCATCCATCTGCAATAATAATTATTTATTATTCCCTCCAGACAAGCAAAAGCACTAATCAACCGCAACCACCACAGCACATATAATCAGGAAATCATTATTGTAATCTCGTCGAAAGGTTTCATTCAAATTCAAAAGATGGTCACACTACAAATTGTGTGTCTCCTTGGAATGGTGGCTTGCTATCAGGCATTTTCTCCAACAGTTGTAAGAAGAGGGCAACATACTTCACAATCGCATCAGCACCAAAGAAGAGTTCCAACCATTAGTCTAGCTGAAGAGAGCAACGATAACGAGCCCACGTATTATTCGCCGAATGCACCACTTAACGAATCTAGCTACCGCTACGATCGCGAGGATGACTCTACTATGAATTCTGAAGAAGAAGATCCATCCAAGGACGCAGCAACAGCAAAGAACGACGACAAGGAATTGGCTTTCTTCGATGAAGCCACAATTTTCGTGCGAGGAGGAAGCGGAGGACAAGGCGCATCAACCTATAAAAAACGTCTAAGAAAATCGGATGGGATCCCCGATGGAGGGGATGGCGGACAGGGGGGTGATGTCATCATGGTGGCCGACTATACGTTGAATACCCTAGCAGGACTTACTTTAGGCTGGCGGCCAAATTCTTTTGGTGGTTCTGGTGCTTCTTACAAACACTCAGACTCTCAAAAGTCCAATAGTGCTGCAAGGATAAAATCTTTTCGAGCAGGAACTGGAAGAGACGGAGGGAGGCAGTTTGACAATGGACAAAGGGGAGATGCAGTCGAGATAAGGGTGCCACCCGGAACTACCGTTCAGCACGAAGTTGAAATTAAGGATGAAGATGGCAATGTTATTGATACGGAATTGGTTGAAGTTGGCCAGGTTACGTCAGAAGATCCCATTTTGGTGGTTGCAAGCGGTGGATACGGAGGAGATGGGTCAGGAGTGACGAAGAGAGCGGCTGCGAAAGGGAATGCCCGGCGTAGAGCACCACCAAAAACAGGCCAAAAGAAGAAACTGAAGTTGGTGCTGAAACTTGTGGCTGATATTGCCTTGGTTGGTGTTCCAAATGCTGGCAAAAGCACCTTCTTGGCCTCAGTCACTCGAGCCAAACCAAAGATTGCGAATGTGAGTTACAAGTACTGTGTGAATACGTTGGCAGTGCTCGAACTTGAATGCTAAAGCTATCGAGTTATCGTATTGTATATCAAATATCACTAATCTTGTTTGAACAGTATCCATTCACAACTGTGATTCCAAATCTAGGTGTTTGGGTTCCTCCTGAGTCCGATTACGCCAGGGACGCATCGAAGGGGTTGACAGGTGGTGCTGGGAGCGCTGGTATAGTCTTGTGTGTAAGTTGGTTCGTTGACTATCTCATTATCGCTTCCAAATCATTAACTCTATACTAACAACTACGACCGCCATTCTCATCCAGGATGTTCCTGGTTTGGTAGCGGGAGCTGCTAAAGGTGTGGGACTTGGACACGCATTTTTACGTCATGTAGAAAGATGTCATGTGATTTTACATTTAGTTGACGCCACTTCAATTGATGCTGCAGCAGACTTCGCGATGCTGAATAGAGAACTTGCGCAGTACGGAACTGGACAATTGGCAAATATGCCGCAAGTTGTAGTCGTCAATAAAGTAGATGCATTCGAGGAAGGGAGAGAAGACGAATCGGAACAAGGCTTAGAAATGAAAGTTTCAAGACAACAGCTCAAAAAAGATTTGGAAGAGGTCATGCAGCATTCGCGCTTAATGTGGGTGAGTGCTAAGGAAAAAGATGGTGTAGACGAATTGATGGGTCGAATGGCAAAGTTTGTGCATAATGTGAAAGATACGAAGGCACAAGCAGCAGAAGAATGAAGGACACACAGTTCCAGTTTGACGAATAATCTGATGGTCAAGAAGAATAAGTGAATAAGGATATCATTTTAATCAATCCATATGGAACCATCGTGCGGCCATAAATAATGCTTTCCAAATTGATATCGTAGTCTAATCAAAACGTGTCTGAGACTTTGATTCATAGTAATGTACTGAATGAGTAGCGTTATCTTTCGCATTTAGCACATTTATCTCTTTTTTTCTTGTATTATTCTATCTACACATGCATCGCATGCTCCTGTCTAGTCATGGATGTTATATACCTATTAAATGAATGGAGTTCAATAATACGGAATCGAGAACTAAACTGTCAAGGCTGGACAAAGTAGACGAAAAGAGATTCGAACATAACCAACACTTTTGTATATCTAAACATTGTACTAGAGATTTGTCTCCAGCACCTATACCAATTCAGCTTGAGCGGGATCAATCCTCGGGCTAGGAATGACTATCCATTCGCCTTCATTCAAAGCAACTCCTTGCTCAGCGATTTCTTCCTCACCTTCTCTTCCGAAAATAATGAATCTGACTGTTTCGATGGAATTTCGCGCAAATGTATACATAGGAATTGTAAATGATTGAGCACCTCCTCCACCTAATGTATTAGTAAACATGA
>Ga0307978_1002009_pt1 | contig 14644 bp, 7 predicted proteins | sample OrgLakmetage1056_FD_203151 | JGI IMG/M metagenome (GOLD analysis project Ga0307978, IMG submission 203151) | Saline water microbial communities from Organic Lake, Antarctica - #1056 | ecosystem: Environmental > Aquatic > Non-marine Saline and Alkaline > Saline | place: Antarctica: Organic Lake...
ATTACCGTCAAGATGGAGTGTCACGAGACCCTTTTGGACGCGCTAGTTGTTGCTTCGCTCAGCACTGCTCCCAACAGCACGTCAGCTGTCTTTCGCATCAAGGCTCGGGAGTCTGAAAACCGAGAAAGCATGGCAAGGCACACTGGAGTTCTCGATACTTTGACCGATATTTGCGTTTCGGCGGGTGCCCAGACCAACGATCGTGACAACGCCCTCCGAGCTCTCATGCACTTGGTCAACGAAAAGAAGAACCACAAAATCATGTGCAGCAAAGCTGTGCTTGATGCCCTTGTCGAGGGGGCGAATTACGAAGAGAAAGACCTGCTGGATGCACGCAATTCTGCCGTCCGTGCTCTTGAGCGTCTTGCCACGGAATTCTCGAACCGAGCGTTGATGGCTCGGCACTCTGGTCTTTTGATTGCTGTCGCCAAAGCAGTTGAGCGTGAAGCTATCGAAGACGACGCTGGCAAGGAAACCGAACACGGATACCTTGCCAAGCCCTTATTGATGAGCTTATTGTTGGCCATGTGATGCTCTTCATCATCATGAATATTTTTGCATATGTTGTTGTGTTGTTGAATACAGAAAGTATGATGGAAAGGTACTGCTAATCTTAAGAGTGCCCCATTGTCCTAACTCCTGCTACAGTTTAGAGGGAAGCCTATCGAAAGGTGTTATAGACATTATGTAGGATTAGATTACAAATACTTGTCCCGGGCTATGGTACCGGTATGAAGACGATTCATTCGATTCTTGAATGCAATTCGGCCAACGGACGTCCGAAAGGCGGCTAACCTTGCATCAACTTGCCCTGCGCAATATTCTGCCGCGTATGTTCCCAGATGGCAATCGCTCCTGAAACGTGAACGTTCAACGATCGAATGATACCAAGCTGCGGAATCTCGAGGCACTGATCGACGACTTGCAGAAACTCGACGGGGATGCCTTCTTTCTCCTTTCCAAGTAGCAGAACGGTCGGTCGGTCGGGAAACGTAAAGGTACCGAGCGAGACGCTGGAAGAGGTTTGTTCCAGTCCGACGACGTAGTAACCTTCTTCCTTGCGGCTACGCAGCCACTGGAGGAGATTCTGCAAAGGGAGCAAACAGTTGGTGATGAGAGACAGAACGCATAACTTCGATTGCAAGAAAGGGAGTCTCAAAGGTCGAGCGGACACAACCAATGATTGCGCGCTCGTCCGATGCGTAGCCGTCAGGTTTAGGTTCAATGATCTTCACGATGTGCTCAGAACAGATCTTGGTAAATGACAATCATCATTCGGCAAAGTCTCAAAAACGAAAGCAACGCAGACACAATGACTTACCTCTTCTGTACACTCTTCGATCTCGATCCAGTCGCCTGCGCCAACACTGAGACTCTTGAAGTTGTCCATTTTCGTGACCCGAATGTCTGGAATCACTAGGCGATCTGCAGCAAAGATCTCCGACGTTCGGGCAAGACCTCCGAGGTTGGGCGCCTTGTCCACAAGACTGGCACAAACAATGAGTTGCTGCTTCTTGCGACCGGCAGCGTTCCGCAAACGCTTTTCGCGCATCTCTTCAAGCGCCAGGTTGAGAGCGTCCAGCGGAATGATCTTTCGCTGGAAATTAACAACGTCACTAGCTTCTGTCGTCAATGGCTTGGACTCCACTTTCTGCTCATTGAGAATATTTTCGATCTGCTTCCATGTCGGTTCTTCGCGAGCATGCGCCTCTTCGTAGACATCTTTCAGACATTCCTTTATCGCTTCCACCATATGAAGAGGATCAGCCTCCCCGCTCTCCTCGTCAACTGGAATACTTAGCACGCCCTCTGCCGTGCAAACTGGATCGACATCGTAACGAGAAAAGAACTTGGACTGCTTCTTTCGCAAACGCTTCATTTCCGAGTTTTCCTCGAGAAAGCTGTAGAGCGAACGAAGGTACCAGTCGTTGTCTTCAGTCCCAGGTCCAGAGGATGGCTTTTCAATATCAATTACCAAAGGAATAAGCTTATGCACCAAGAGCTGCGCAATAGCGCGGCTAAAGCCTTGCGTGCTGCCCAGCCATGGAATTACTCCTGCCAATACGAGATTCAGACGAACGGCAGCATCACCCCCCTGTGCATCGTACTGTCGAAAGAAATCAATTTCGTATCGGCCAACGATAAGGTTTCCGCCGACGATCATCAACGAAGAGATCTTCTGAAGCGTCAGATCACGTCGAGTAATCTGCACAACGAGCTCATTTCCAAACACTGCAGGATGCATTCTCGCACACTGTAACGTGCACACTTCAATAAAGTATCGAATTTGTCCGTGAAGCGGCTCTGCTAACGCCTCGTACACTCGAGTGCACACGCGTTCCGCGATATCATGAGTAATAAAGCGAGATAGAATACAGAGTGCTTGCCATCCACGCATCTTCAAACAATATCCTGCTGTACCAACCATGACCATGTCACCCCCGGGAGAGCAGACGTCATCAAGAAGCCGGAAGATTAGATGGTGCAAAAGGTCAGATAGAACGCGCGACTGCAAGCCTTCATTGACTGTCGGAAGTTTGGATACAAAGACGAGGACGAACGCCCTCGCAACGCTCAGTTCGTGGGTGCCTGCAGGTAGGTCGAGGGTTCCTGGTGCCTTTTCATTTCTACGAACGCTTTGGTTAGCCGACCCTTCGTCAATATCTTCCTCCTTATATAACAAGAGATCTGCAATATCGTCGCGATATGGTATTGCCGAAATCCCAGCATCGACCCCACGCTCCATTCCAAGCCAGCTCGAGGATATTCTACAAAGAACAGCACGAGAGACGTGGGGGCGCCTTCTTCCGGCAAACTTCATCAGCTCGCGGAATGCGTCTCGAAGTGGTGCAAGACAATCTGGGTCTTCCGTTAGACGCGCACTCTCGTCCAGAAGGAGACTAGGCTGAAACAGCAAAGCGGATATCTCTTCAAGCATGTACATCGAATCCACGCTATTTTTACAGTCTGCCATCAGACTGAAGAGCGCACGGACAACCTTCTCTAGATGGCGAAGATTCGCTTTGTCGATTACCACCCCCTTACCAGATTGAGGAGAGAAGCGCCCTCTCGCAGCCACGACAACGCACCTGAAGAGGGGAAGTAGGGCGTTAAATGGAGTTGCCTCGACGGCATCGCAAGTTTCAACGAAGACTTTGTCTACGAAAGACTGGACGTCGCTCAAATCAAGAACAGAAGTCTCCATAAGTCTTGGCAACAGGCTTGACAATGCACCCCATTTGGCATACTGATAGACTGACCGAGAAGACTGCTCATCTCTTGCCGTTCCGCCGGTCTCGGAGAAGTGCAAGCCGAGAAGCATCCTGGACATCGACAAAAGGGTCGACTCGTCAAGTTCTGCGCCACACGTCAACGTCGCGTAGACAAGGGCAATCCGTTGCACTCTGTTTCCACCTGTGGTATGATCGTTTGATGAAAGTGACTCGATACTCTCCTCCAGTAGTCCGTTTACTGCGTTTGAAACAGCCATACTCGATGGAAAGGCTTCATGTAACGTTTGAAGTAAAGAAATCAGGCCGGCGAATGTTTGCGAGACCCTTTTAGCATCGTCTGATCGAGAGCATCCACCAGCGGACCCGTTTGAAAGATCCTTTCCTGAAAGAAGAGCGTGGACGTGCCCCATTACAAAGTTGACCCCGTGTGCAAGCATATTTTCGATATTTGGCGGCGGCGGCATCATTTGCTGTGTCTTTCGATCAACCAGCAAATCCCCGTTTCCCATGCCGGACAAGACTTGCAGCTTGCAACCGTTCTCCAAGAGTAGCAGTGCTCTTGTCACACGGTCCGCCTTAAGCCATGACGATCCCATCAATGCTCTTGTCATTGCTGTTGGTGCATATGAAATACCCTTATGAATTGCAGGCCACAACAATTCACTTGCTGCGATAGCAGCCCCATCTGCTTCATTGATAGAAAGAGTGCAAAAAAAAGAAATAGCCTTCCCAGTGTCTCGCTCTAGGGTGGTGGTACTTGTTACCGGATCCCAATCGTCACCTATACTTGCAGACGAGGACCTGAACAGAAAGCCGTCGACAAAGGCTACTGCCACCGCAGCGCCCACATTACATGCCCACGACGGTGTTCCTTGTCCAAGCCGCACCAGCCACTGCCTCAGGGCTGCAAAGGTCGTGTCATTTTCAACCCAAGAGCTCTCGGTGCTTTTAGCACTCGACAGTGTGCCACCTTCGGGAAGAGTTGGAAATGGAAAGAGCGAAAGCACACTCAAGATGGTCAAGGGTGTAACACTCCCTGCTGCTTGTGAATGCGCAAGCATTGTCGCCAGAGCCTCAAGTAATGCCTCGCGATACACTATAATCACCGACCCCAATGAAAGTAGCACCTGGAAGGACTGTACAAGCGTTTTCAATGCCTCTTCCTCCACGGCGACGCTGAGTTCCTTGCGTTTCTTGAGGATGTCTGCAATGCATGTAAAGATATGAACAGTGGTCTTTCGATGCAGTTTGCAGATGATATCAGGGCTCCATAGCTTTCGGTAGAAAGCTTGAAGCTGTTCGGGTTCGTCTGCCAGGACTTGCAAGTAGGCACCAAGAAAGTTGGACAAGAGCGGTGACATATCTTCTCTAACAATCTTGCGATTCTCTTCGAGGTGCATGACCGTCCCCACAGAAGAGACCAGCGAGTCGAATGAAGGCACGACTACGCCGAGAACAAAGTCTGCCGAGACAATCCGTAAGGAAGCGCCTCGTTGGGTCGTTGGCTTCGATTGCGTATTTCTTGTCTTTTTCTTCCTGGACGATGCGGCACTGGCATCGTCAGTGGATACCGAATCAACAATGATTCCAGCTTGACCTTTGAAGAGTCGAAAGAGACCCAGCTTTCGCAGGATTGGAGCTTCGTACGATGACATAATTCGAGCTAGCAAGACGCTCATCCAACTCCACGAAAGTGGCGGGGGAACTTGAGTCGACAGCGCTGATACGTCGGATATTTGCGAACACAGTTCCGCAACTGTCTCCCACACTTGATCCACCAAGTGGGGTTCGAATTCCATCTCCAACGTTTCAAAGCAAGCAACGTACTTTTGCCAGTTCAAATAATCACCCCTTGTAGTAGTGATTCGCAACAGGTATAGACCCCGTCGTCGAAGCAACTGGCTACTAGCCGTAGTGTCCTCAACTGCCGCCTGCGACTTCCAAGAGTCTTCGACCCACGACGCTTTCTTGGGGACTTGGATACCTTGACTCAGACAAAGCAGAATTAGTTCCCATATGGCGGGTTGGTCCAGCAGCCGGGAAGGCTGCGCACCAGCGCCGCTTTCGGAAGAGTCGACACGAGGAAGCTCTCGGTCCAACAACGATGGAACAATGGTGCACAAGACAGTCGTCACGACAGTCATGACGGAAGAAATAGACCCCTTGGAGTCCTGCTGCTGCTGCTGCATCAGAGTAGAGTAGTGCTTCCATACAGTGGTCCAGATTCGCTCGACATGTGTCGGACTGGCTTTTGGATTGACCACCAGCGGCAGGAGATCCGTCGTAATGGGTCGAAGGGTGACTGCCATTTCCTCCGGTTTGGACACGGCATAGTTCACGCCCTGTACAATTTTTTGTGTGACTGTCGTCAAGACAGTCTCAAGCGCAACGTCATCTGCAAACGCAACAACTAATCGTTCCAGAACTCGACAACCTCTCTTTTGTCGAATACCTTTTGGATCGACAGTATCCTGTTCTAGACATTCGAGACATTGTGTGAACTGTGCAGTGTCGTTGGCTGTGGCTACAGACAATTTCCCGGCAGAAAAGAGAGCGTGTAGCACTGCTTCGGTGAGCTCATCCGACACGTAACTCGACGACGCATCTAATAGAAACGGTAGCACTACTCGAGTCAGGCCCAATAGACACTCGTCCCGACAGACGGACGTCAATAGATACTGCAGAACCAGCAACTTGGCAGCCTCATTGTCTGCTGACAGAATGGATTTGCAAACAGCTCTTTCACTTTCAGTGAGACGGAACGATTCCAGAGCGGCTTGCAGCGATACGGCAATGTCGGTAGATGGTGGTAGTACACTATCGATGGGTTCATTGCTGTGCTGGTCCATCGACGAGACGGTTCTTCTTGCTTGAATGATACTCGCATGCACCGGGACAAGCTGCTGCAGCGACAACGCCGCCGTTCCCTTGCTTCCATGCAGGGACTGACACAGCTCGATAATCGAGGACAGCGGCGTTGTGGACGACATTGCTGCAGGAGGTTCTCCCATTGTCGACCTGCCGACCACAGAACACTGAATTGAATGAGAACAGAGATAATGGATGTGTAGGATTTTTCGTGGCTCTCCTCGATCCAATTTTGACATTCCGAAGCTCAGAAATCTTGCAAAAAGATTTTCGCGCAGTTTTTGGATCTTTGACGGATCTTCGTTGCCATTCTTCCCTCGGCTCGTCGGGAGGCAGCGACCTTCTTCATATTATTACAGGATCATACGCCAGTAGCTATAAGCACCATGGCAGCCGCTCTGCAGTACGCCGCCACGAATACGGCCGCGTTCCAGCGCGTCCAGACTGGAATCGGTCGATTGGTCGCCACGGCCGACCAAGGCATTACTCGACTCACGCAAACAAGCCACCAGGCGCCCGTGAGATGGATTCCGCTCAAGAGTTCCGCCGTGGCCAACGCGGGCGCGGCAGTCGCCGTCATGAGCAGTTACGGTGGAGGACTGCTGGCGGGCGATCACTTGCAGTACAATGTTACAGTTCAGGAGAATGCGCGGTTTGGGTTGGTGACGCAAGGGTCGAATCGCATCTACCGCCAGCGTGGATCGATCCGTCAACTCAGTCGGACCGAGCTAATCCTGTCGGTGGAAAAGAAGGCTCTGCTCGTAGTTGCGCCCGATCCAGTGACTCCTTTCAATAATTCACTCTACCAACAAGATCAATTTATTAAAATCGATCCGGAAGCTTCCATGTGTGTGATTGATTGGTTCTCGTCTGGGAGATTTGCCAATGGCGAACGTTGGCAACAAAAGCGACTGGTGAATCGAACCGAGCTGTCGTTCAACGATAGCGATACGCCCTTTTTGATTGATTCATTTTGTCTGGATCCGAGTACGAGCAGTACTGATACTTACAATGAGAGCTGGGGGATGGATTGGAGTCATGTACATTGGAATGCCTACGCGTCCGTGTTACTCTATGGCGACCAAGTCCAAGGCGTCGTGGAACGTTGTCGAGGACTGCAAGAGGAGCTGGCGTCCGCCTTTACTTCGATTCGTCAGTCGGACATTATTGCTGCAAAAACAGAGCCAACAGAACCATCAGCGGTAGATATAATGCTGAACAACTTGTCGGGTCGGGTTTTGTTAGGCGTCAGTGCGGTAGCGACTCCTCACGGAACCGCGCACGTGGCACGTTTCGTGGCGTCGTCGAACGAAGATCTCTATCGCGTCTTTCACCATTGTTTGCAACCTGTCGGCACAGCTTTTGGTACTCAATTCTACAAGGATCGAATCCGGGCTGGCAAGTCGGCTGCTTTGGAACCTATTGCCGTGAAGGGGCCAACGACAGTGAGTCCGTCCGTGAAGAAGGCGAACGGAGTCACATGTGTCAATGGAGACGACAACATGAAAGTAAGTGCGCCAAAGTTGTCTTCTTCACAACCAGATGATGATTCATCGTACTGGGCTGCCTATACGCTTGCGGATTCCGCTCTGCCTGTCGGAAGCTTTGCCCATTCGACTGGTCTGGAAGTCGCGAGTCAGCTTGGCCTGTTGCGTGGCAGAGACGATCTTTCAGTCTTTGTCCGATCCGCGACCCGATCCACCTTGCAGCTAAACAGTCCGCTTATCAAGGCTACTCATGGTCTACTAGTCAACGGTCTGCTAAAAGAGTCGACTCGGGCTTGGCTGGAGATTGATCGGTATATGAACGCGTTGCTGGTATCGAATGCACCGGCCTGTCGCGCATCGTTGGATCAAGGTCGCAGTCTTCTTCGAGTGGCGATTCAATGGCTGGAAGCTGCCGAAGATGACGCGACCAAGGCGGTACTGCAACAACTTCAGGAGGAGATGGACCAAGATGAAACGGTCGGCCACCTTGCATCTACCTTTGGTGTAGTGGCTGGTCTCTTGAAGTTGTCGGAAAATCAAGCATGTCGCTTGATGGGATTCTGTGTCGCACGTGATATTGTCTCGGCGTCGGTACGTCTCAATCTCGTTGGTCCAATGGCAGGCGTCAAATTACTTTCAGACGCTCAGGAGGCGGCTGAAGAGGGAATAGTAGCAAGTCTTGATAGCCATCTGGTGACAGCCTCTGGATGCTTTCCTGTTTTAGATACGATACAACCATGCCATGATCTCTTGGCCGTCCGACTCTTTCGTACGTGAGCCTTGTGCTACACCTTGCTACTCTATCGAAAGAAGTCGAAATGCGGGAGAGCCTCCGTCGATGATAGCATCCGACCCACCCTTGCACTTTGCGCTCTCCGAATGAGCATGCGAGCTCATCTATCTACTATAAATATCTGAGCTTATCGAAACATCATGCTTTCTCTCCTACAGTATTTGGAGTTTTGGAAGAACGTACGGTAGACAAAGACAATTTGGCAAGGAGCTAGCATCAAGGCAGCAAACGATTCTTGTACTACTAGCAGTATCTACTATCTACTCTCCCTATTCTCAGTTGGTTCTTTATCATGGGAAAAAGCACTGATCGAAGAACAAGAACAAATATGACCTCCTGTGCGCATACATACGAAATGAAGAACAGTGATACGCATCATTAGCAATGAGATGTAGTTGTAGATGCAGCCATGGCGCTTGAACTAAACTTCGATTCATGCTCTGGTGAAACGCCGCTTCAGTAAGCTAGCAATGCAAGCAATACAATTAGATCCATATAGGCTAGACTAGTACTAGTACGAAGTAGATAGATAGATAGAATGGATAGAATAGTATTATCCATATCTGTCGTTCATGCTAAGCTCAGGAATGTTGCAATAATACATACATACATTCATGTACATTGCATTTAATAAAACGAACATTCGATTCGATTACTTAAAAGCAAATTGATCGCCTCAAAAAAAGAACAAAGAACGTTCGTTCCACCATCCAGCAAGATTCGAAAGCAAAAAGGGAAGAAGACCGACCACAGCCACGGGGAGAGCTCAACCACAAAACGCTCGGGCTCAACACCGGAAAGGTAAGCACAGCACCCGTTGGCACCATGACCGCAACATGACCTTTTACCGTTTTCAGCATGATGAACCTGCTCACATTTTGAAAGGCAAAGATAATCATGAGAGAAACGAGACGGATCCCGCTGCAATCGCATCACGGCGAGCAACATAAGACGATTTTCACTGCCGCTGCGTTCTTACTTGCTGACGCTAGCTACAGCGTCACGGCCCACGACCAGCGTCACGAGGCCGCGTTCTCTTCGCAAAGAGCACGAAAAACCGACTTCGCGCAACCTGCTCACATTTTCAAATTTCCTCTTTATGTTTCTACTCTGCTACTTTCTTTCGTTATTAAGTTCCCTTATCAACTCCTATCCATTCGTATACCATGCCAGGACCAAAGATGGGTCCTAGACCCCCGGGTAAGCTTGTTATCTCAACAAACGTTCACCTGTATAGAGAGAATCCAACCGACCCTAACAAGAATCAAGCCTAAGACTAACATGCTACCATCACTCGCTACTTTTGTCGTTATCACCAGACTTTGACGAAGAAGTGATTCGTCAGTCTCCCACCTTTGTGCGCTGGACCTTGCTCGAGAGGGGCGAAAAGTTGCGGTATGCCTGTCGTGAATTTGTCAAGGGCCACGGTGACGACGAAGAGCGACTCATGCGTCGCATCATGATTGCCCGTCGCAACAACATTCGCGATCACGAGACGCTCAAACGCGCCCGCCGTCAAACTCGCACCAGCGGCAGCAGTTCTCCCATTATACCAATCCCTGTTCCCGTCGTGGTTCCCGTCCCTCGTCGTCCTCCTAGTACCTTTTCGGACAATGTAGTCGAACAGGAAATGGACGTTCCGGCTGTTGAAGCCACTCGATCCTTCCGATCCTGGCAGAGCCTCCCAGACGGTGCCGAGTTTGTTTATAATCAAAAGTATATCAAGGGTCGCGACGGACACGACTGGCTGCTCCGCAAGAATATTTGGCGTCGTATGCGCTACCGACGCGAAAACAAGAAAATGGTGGAACGGCTCAAGGTCAAGGGCGAGCTGGACCACCCCACTAACATGGTTGCACATGATGGACATACAGACTCTGGGGAACAAGCTACAAGCGTGACAGCTTCGGAAGCAGCCAAGGAGACGGCAGCAGCCGACAAGAAGGCTTCGAACGAGCACAACGATGCGGCGACACACGCGGCTGCGGCAGCGGCTGCCACGTCGGATCACTTGGCGGACCAAGAAGCCGTCGAAGCTGCAGTGGCTGCGGCTGAATCCTTTGGCAAGACGGCTGGCTTAGACATGGGTGTCGTGCACAACCCGTTGGATGCCGCCGAGGCACAAGAAGCAGTTCTAGATGCGGCTGCTCGACTGGCGGCTGCCACGTCGGGATTGGACGACGAGGAACATTCATTGCTCAAGGAAGATATGATTGGACATTCCGAGAGTGTATGATGAGTTATGTCACTATACATACGAAATTGTTTTGTTTATACAGCACTGTATGATTGAATTGTGTGTGTGTTAAAGTCTAGCATGTAGTTCCAATCCACGACAAAGTGTCCTTCTCGTTTCTTAAAAGCCACAGGATCGAATGATACTTTGGTATTCTGGACCGATACCGCTGCGTGTATTGCACTGAAAGTTGAGTTCCAACGACACAATGAAGTGGAACCATTCCGTCGGTAGATACAATAATTCTCCGGGTTGTAATATAATCTCGTTGGCCTTGGCGGACGCAAACTCTGGGTAGGCTTCCAAGTCAGGGTGGCTCCAATCCACAGCCGAATGTCTTCCGGACGGATGCCCCTTGGGATACAGCGCCAACTTGCTGCACTGATCGGGATGCGTCAAGATGTATCTTCGACTTCCTTTCAACACCGCAATCGTATTGCGCGACCCATCATAATGGTTCTCAGCAATCACTCCCCTCATACCGAAACGACAATGAATTCCCATTTGCGTATCGGGTTCCGCCAAATACAATCCCTCCTTGGGTTGGAAGAACGGTAGTTCATCGTATAAGTACTCACTCGCCGACTTATCGCAGTGCCCATCATTCCCCATACCCACTCCACAACCAATCAATCTGTAATACCAATGAGGATTTCCCGGACCCAGCTTGTCCATCGTCACATTGGCATGGTCAAGCCAATCCTGGTACGGCATCCACATTTTTTGCGTCGGCGCCGTCCATCCTGCCGGAACCTTTTTTTTACCCCGCACATGTTGCTGCTTATTGGGAAGCGGCGTGTAGTACATGAAATGGTTGTTTGGACTGTACTCGCACCGGTGCTCTTCGTCACCCAACAACTGGTTCATGTAACCAGGTATATTCCATCGTTCGGCGCTCTTGGCAATGGCCGGGTCATTGACCACGACAAATGGTTTTTCGGCAGTTCGATACGCAAGGGCTTTGGTAAAGTCCTTTTGAAAATCAAAGACACAAAGACCTTGGTAAATGTTGGGACGTGGCGTAGGATCGTCCGGTGGCCAGCTCTGCAAGATATTCATAATGTTCCAGGCAAAGGGATAGCCCGCCGGTGGCGTGTCGGGGCAGTCCATAATATCGTACGGCACCTGGTCGCTATTGTGCTCGTCCATGGATTGTGTCGTGTAGGTAATGGTTCGCAGTTCGGACATTGCAGTCAAACTGCGAGTGGCATCGTCGGGAAGGAGAGGGTCAATCGTCTTGCGCAATTCGGCGTACCGATCGGAGCGATCTCCCACACTGGGATGCACCTCTGGTACCTGATAGATTGGATTATAGGGCAGGGAATTGCCTTCCCTGCTCTCACCGGCTGCCTCGGCCTTGCGTGGATAATGCATGTGACCGCTATGATTGTCCACAGTGGAACTAATTTTAAAGGCCACAAAAACGATGCAAACCAACATTACGCAGAGCGCCAGAAACAAGCTCACGATTTCCCGAACCGAGTAGGCAGCATGAGAGGATACCCTCTTGCGACGCGTCTTGCGCATCGACACCTTGTCTTGCGTCAGAATGGGCGCACCTTCGTCGTGGGCGGCCGCTGCGGTTCGGCGCTGCATACTGCTTTTGTTGGCGGAGTATGGTTCGATGTATCAATTTGGACTCGCAAACGGTGGTTTTGAAACGCGCTGACAAGCTTCAGACGCAACCTTGAGAGAGAGTAGAGAGCACGATCAAAGACTTGGTCGAGTGAACAGAAGAGGACCAAGTGCCAATATATACGCCAGCACGAGTACAACCTGAGCAACAATAACGAGAGTACGGTATTATGTATGTATTATGACTGTTTACCGGTTTTGTGTTCTTGAACCGCGTGCTCTCGTCGGCGGGCGAATGCAAACGTTCGTTGGGGTTCGGATTCTGGCTAGGATACCGCATAGTTTGGGCCGACGGTTCGGATGTCGGTTATTAGTAGACTAATCTACTAGCTAGAAAGGACTTATGTACTTTGATAGCGTCGAGACTCATTCTGTCTTCAGTTATAGACTAGAGCGAAAGCTTTACTTTCGTATCGCAGTTTGAAACGTAGCTTACTCTAGATAGAACGCGCTCATCAACCTCAAACTCTACCGGTACTCCTACAGTAGATAGAGCCTCACCGCAGACAGCTACTAGTACACTATAAAGCGAATAGAGTATTCCTGCTTCCTTCTATATTTGAAAGCCACAATCTTCAATCGTTTTCTGGAATTCGAACGTTTGACCCGAACGCGCATTGCACTGGTAACTGATATTGAGCGACACTATGAAATGGAACCAAAAGGTGGGAAGATACAATGCATCTCCAACGTCCAAGACAACTTCGTTCACTTTCAATGCCTGAAACTCGGGCGTCAGTACCGCATGACTCCAATCCTGGCTGCCGTGACGCCCCGACGGATGACCCATGGGAAATAGTTCCAAAGAGGGACACTGCTCGGGATGCGCCAATACGTAGCGCCGTTGTCCGCCCATGACGGTAACCCAGTTGCGAGAATTGTCGAAATGCGTTTCGGCAATGATACCCTTCATGCCCAGTCGACAATTAATGCCCCGGTATGCGGTGGGATCCACCATAAAGACGGCTTTGTCGTTTGGCGCGGGCGAGAAAAAGGGCAGCTCGTCGCACAAGGCCGTCAAGCCACCGCGTTTGACGCAATCCGCAGTGGAACGAAAGTACCAGTGATCTTGAGACGCTTGGTTGGGCGAGGTTTGCAATCGATCCGCCCGTATTCGCCATTCAGCGTAGGACATCTGGACGGTATCAATGGGCGGTGTCCAACCGGCTGGCAAACGGAGACCTGGGTAGGTGCGAGAAAACATGAGGTGATTGGACGCGGCGTGATCGGTTCGTTGCGGGGCACTGCCGAACAAGTTTTGCAAGTATCCAGCCGCATTCCATCGTTCGGCCACGCGCAACATGTCGGAGTGGTTGCGAAGGACAAAGGGGCGTTCCGCCGCGCGATAGGATTTCGCCTTGCGACGATCCTGCTTTATTTGCCAGTCAAAAATACAGAGTCCTCGATGAATGGTGGCCGGAATATCGGTATCGTCGGGATTCCAGTCCGACAGCACATCTTGAGCACTCCAGGCATGGGGATATCCCACGACGGGTTCGTCGGGACAATCGTGAACATTGTAGTGGGATTGATCCGTGGCGTGTGTGGCCGGAGACGGCTGGCGAAGTGCCTCAACCGAGGCTCGAATGCGTTGGAGATCCGACGGTGGATGGTCTTGTTCAAAGGCGGTTCTTGGTGTAGGATCGAAAGGGCGTTTCTTCTTCCTCTTATTGTCGTTGTCGGTTCTAATTTTGGGAACAGCCTGCTGATCGCCCTCATCGACTTGCTGCAATTGGAAAGAGCGCCAGTCGTTGATCCTGCTGAGCAAGTCCGTATCGTCCACCACCTCCAAAGTCGCGTGCAGCAAAAGAAGAATAATCGTAAACATGCCGATGAAGGAAACGACGAAAGTACCGCCCCATCGGCGCAGACTGGGTGGTTGGAGCGCCACAAACATAATGGCGTATAGACTAGTGTTGTGTAGGTGTTGTGTGAGTGGTTTGTGTGTTGTTTGTGTATATTTAATGCAGAAATAGCAAAAGTGCCAGCAGAAAGCACTCTCTACACGTTACTTGGCGGTATAAGACATTTCTATTCCCGTGGATTGGGCTGACGTTGTCTTGTCTTTGTATCTTGATGCCGTCGCAGCAGGGTCATCGTGCAGGTTCAACTTTTCAGCATCAACCCTGAACTTTGTCAAAATTCGCTTCTTCGACGGAGTTATGCTTTTGGAGTCTCTGGACTCAAACATTGTCAAAATGGGAGCTCCAAGCCAACCAAACAATTTCGGTCCCTCACTTTTTTCCTCTTGCTCACAATCAACATACCTTCACACCGAATACCCACCATGGCGTCCTCGGGACCGTACCAACCGGCAGCGTCCTTGTTGAACGACATTTGGGAAAAGCGAGTCAGTCTCAAGACTCTGGTTTACAACAAGAAGGGAACCCTC
>Ga0307978_1002010_pt1 | contig 14642 bp, 11 predicted proteins | sample OrgLakmetage1056_FD_203151 | JGI IMG/M metagenome (GOLD analysis project Ga0307978, IMG submission 203151) | Saline water microbial communities from Organic Lake, Antarctica - #1056 | ecosystem: Environmental > Aquatic > Non-marine Saline and Alkaline > Saline | place: Antarctica: Organic Lake...
GGCTCAAGAGACGACTACTGGCGTGTGACGTCCATCAGCTGTGAAATACAAATGGATCATGCATCCAAAAACATCAGGATTTTTTTAAATCCGCTCTGACATACAAAGTCTCTTCACATTGTCCAAATTATATTAGTATGCAGATTGTGTTTTTTCTCATGTAGGATGATGAGGATACTTCCTTTTGTGTATGATTTCATTGCCACACTGCATTGATAAACCACAAAACTGTGTTTGCATATTTTTATCTACATACATCGTTTACTTATTAAGAAACATGCCATTTTTCATGGCCACCACATTGCTCCTCCTTTATTTCTTTTGACAGCAGCATCCGCGTTTGAGATTGAAGATTAAGTGAGGTCTTTGAGGCAAATACGAGCTCTTGTGATCATTTACTTTCTGTATGATCTTCTACAAATTAAATTTTAGTTTGTACTAGCTATTAGCTTCTATTCTCTAGTACGGGTGACAGGTAGCATCATTATTGTAGATATCATTTCATACTATTTTATAGCTAGGTACTACTATTAGCTTGTGGACTCAACTGCATCAAATGCTGACTAAATAAACTGAATCATCACATATTCGCGACTCCCGTCCATGATTCGCCTAATTTTGAAAAAGATTGGATTATAAAGAACGATTGATAGATCAATCAATCGATGTTGGATCATTTTAAGCTATGCACCATTCTCCAGCTATCATCATTGACAATGGCAGTGGATTCACAAAAGTTGGCTTTTCAGGCGCCGCAGAACCGCAATGCATCTTTCAGTCAGCAATTGGCAGGAGCCTGAAGAAGAACAAAGATTCTCCTTTGAGTGATCTCGAGTTTGCGACGGGAGGAGACGATACACTCAGATCGTTTGGAAGTAACTATGAATCTATTTTCCCCATCAAACATGGCATCATTCAAGACTGGGATGCGATGGAAAATCTCTGGACGAATTGTTTTTATGAAAAGCTCCGAGTGAATACCGAAGATCATCCCATCTTACTCACAGAAACTCCATTGAACACCCCGGAAAACAGAGAGCAAGCGGCTGAAATTTTGTTTGAAACATTCAACGTACCTGCTCTGAATATATCTGTTCAGGCAGTTCTCTCGTTGGCTTCTTCTTGGGCAAATGAAAACGTGACTACGAGAGAACTAACTGGGACCGTAATCGACTCGGGTTATGGTTCGACTCAAATTGTCCCTGTAGTCGATGGACATGTCATGAGCCGGTGCATCGAACAATATCCTATAGGAGGCCGTGAGGTAACATCATATATTCAGCAGCTCATGAGAGAAAGGAAGGAACCTGTTCCGAGCGATATGGGAGTTGAGACTGCAAGGGCGATCAAGGAACGATTCACTTACACTTGTCCGAACATTGAAAAGGAATGCGAAAGATTCGATTCCAATCCTGAAATGTACATTCAGCAGTATGAAAGCATCCACAAAAAGACTGGAAAAGCTTGGTCCTGCAATGTTGAATATGAGAGATTCCTTGCCCCCGAAGTTGTGATGGATCCGAAGGTACGTTATAGGGACAACTGTCTCTCTTTGGCTTCCTCCCCTGTTCGCACATTACATTGACGACCCTTTTACTTCTGCAAACAAATTCCACAGATGTACGATCCATCCATTCAGGCAACACTTCCCGAGATGGTGGATGCAGCAATTCATAAATGTCCAATCGACACTCGTCGTAACTTGTATAGTAATATTGTCTTGAGTGGTGGTAACACCGTTTTCAAGGATTTTGGAAGACGCTTACAGAGGGATGTCAAGAAGCTCGTCGAAAGGTAAGCTACAGTAACATCTAACGGCGAAACACTATTGATAGAAATAAACAACATGACTCATATATAATTTATATATAATTTACTGCCATGGCACGAAAGTCGTTTATCAACATCAAGAGCTGCAGCAGGAACAGATAAATATCATCAAGCTTCTGACATAAAGGATTTCGTTGTCAATGTTGCTGAAAGTAGCGCCCAGACATCTTCAGTGTGGCTCGGTGGATCAATATTGGCTTCGGCTGATAACTTCCTGCAGACTTGTTACACCAAGGCCCAATACGAGGAAGAGGGCTCACGCATTTTTAGACAAAACGTTGCTTTCAAGGCAAAGTTCTAATTGGCATTGCCATGAAATAATGGAAAGGGCAGACTCTAAAAACTAATACAAAATCTGCTGCTATTGCCAATGTTGGCAAGCATCCCTTTTCTATGAGCGTTCTTGTATTCTCTTCTTCATTCCTTTTGTTTCATATGGGTATATATCCTTTTCGTTTTCTGCCATCATGAGAAGATACAACTGCACCTGTTCTTTTTGTTTTGGGGTGAGCTTGTGTTTTAATCTCTTTTGTCTATCATCTGCAGCCCATTTACTGAAATCTTCTGATTCTTTCAAATACAATCTTGCTTCTTTATCCGTTTCTGCTAGATTCTTGATAATCACATCCCTTGATAAGTAAAAGTAAACGCCCTGAAAGGAAGGTAGGAAGGCAATTGAAGGAATTCGATCAGATACGGAATTCAGAATGTTAGTTACGGGGTGGAATGAATGCATCTACATTAGATTTACAAATTCCATCAAATGTCGCACCTTAAATAATCCGAATCCAACGATAGCAGCTCCAACTCCCCATAATCTCTTTTGCGGTACAGTTAATCGGCTGAACATGTTCTCCTTACTTCAGTAAGTACTATTGTTTTAAGATATGAGATGTATCCTGATGTAGTCATCGCATTTCGGACTGCCTCATGATTTTTGCTTGTTTGTGATTTTCTTCTGTGTTGGCATTTTTTCTGACTGTCCTTCCTTTTGTGTGTGTTTTGCTTTCTCCCTCTTTTCTACCCTTTGTCATCTCTACCGCCAATCAGATTGCGGCAAGACGATATTATCCTTGATCATGTTGGGTGATGTTCGATGTGCGGTGCGGTGCGATGATGAATGATGAATGATGAAGCAAGGATGAAGACAAAGCGACGAACCTCGAACCTCGCCGCTGCTTCTGCTAAAATAAATACCTGCTAGCTTCTTTTCCTCAAACAAAAGTAGCGTCTATTCTGACTACACATAGCCAAACCGGATTAATAGAAGCAACCAATTGAAACATGAGCGGACGAATCAAAATTACACTGGATCAATTGCGAATTGCAGCAAAGGTGAGTAAACCAGCAAAATATACTGTAGTGTATTTATGACGTGTTTCTACTGAGTATTTATGAATAATATCACTGTCCCCTTCCTTGTGCATTACTGTCGATGATCAATATAGCACTACTAGAACAACTACGATCTTGCTGATTGCTCGACGTCGACCCTTCTCTCAATCTCACCCGTCTTCATTTCAATTCTCTTGCTGTAGAAACCTAGGAGAGGAACCCCAATGTGTCATGACGAAACAATGAAAATGTAAGTGGAACTGCAAAACATCGACTTCCACTCGGCAATCTATGCAATAAATACATAGTCTATGCTCACATTATCAATTATCTTACAGATTGAACGCGTTGGAGGCATCCAATTTTGAATCTGCGCCTCTTCACAAGTATGTCAAGGAAGCAGATAAATGCTTTGAAAAGGCCAGGGCCGAGAAGAAGAGGGGTAAGGCCAGTACATTATACCATCTCACCAAGTATTTACAACAAAAAAAGTAGAAACACGTAGGCGCCAATGTCTAGATGCTTCAAAACCGTAATGGAGTTGCTGAACATATTATAAACTATAATTATATTTAATATAAATGTATAAAATAAAAGGCAACCAACAGTGTCCTTCGTCTTTACCCAACAGTTTCTTCAACCAATTGTTGAAATTTGTTTCTCGCATAGTCCAAAGTATACTCTCAATTGCACTCGTCGAAAAATCTGTGGCTGGCACAGTTATTCAGATGCATAGAATGAGACCCGTTGCACAATCTCTGGATGGCGCTATTGATAAGATATTTGCACTCGATCATTCTCGTGCGACTTGTATCTAATCTTTGGTTGGCATTCTGAACAAGCACCGCCCGTTGAATACATTTCATTCCATAGATGTGGTAGTATTATTGGCAAGAGAGCACTCGATCACCAAAGATATATTTCGGAACAATCAGATCCTTTCTCTTGTTCAAAAAATCGCTCCACTCTGCATAGCTGCTGTTCGTTACGTACTGAAGAGGAGAAAAGCCTCTTTTGTCCTTGATGAATAATAGGTCAGGGCTCTCCTTCAACAGCAAATCAATCAAATCAAAATCAGTTGATGAGACCCAACAGGCGTCATGGAAAGGAGTTCTACCATAATCATCTCGAATATTGAAAGAGATGCTAGCATCTTCCAACAGAAAGCGCACTATACCCGTGAAACCTCTCCTACATGCCAGATGTAATATGGATTCCCCAAATTTGTTACAGCATTGCATACTGTGACCCTCCGAGTGTAATCTTTTCAATTCATTGATGTTATTTGTTCGAACTGCCGTCAGGACTTCAGTTGTATACGCCTTTATGTTTTCTTCCGTAATCTCGTGGAAGAATCCGGACGGTACCTTATCGTGTGCAACGAGATCACAATCGTCAAAGCCATTCAGTGGTAACATGGAAAGCAGAAGCTGAACGAGTTGAGCTTTTTTTAATTTGGCTGCCTCCTCTTCCACGGTAGTGATACTACTAGAAGTCACAACGTCTCTAGATGATTCAGAGTTGTCAAATTTCATTGATCCAAGTAGCTTAGCAACATCTTCAATTGTCATGGTCTCATCGTCGTCAAACAAAGAAGGATCTTCTGAACTCGAATAGGAATCTTCTTCGTCAGGACTAGAGTATGATTCTCCTTCACCTTCATGTTGTGTACTGAGAGCATCCTCATGCAAAGACTCACCTCTGTTGAAAGAGTTCATGTAATTTTCTGTGAAGAAATCTGTGTCTGCGTTTTGCATCAAATAATGATCTCGTCGGCTAGGTACTGACAGGTACTGACCACCACGTGACACGTGACTGATTTTATCTTGTGGATACTTACAGCAGCTTTTATACAGCGAGCCACGTAATTAAAATTAGTTGATGACGATGATGATGAGAACTATGTGCTCGTGGATGAAGTTGTTGTTCATTGCCCTTTGCTTCCTTTCTCTTGTCGTATTGATGCTTTTTGCAGCTTTTTGCGCAACTTTGTGACAGCTTGTGATTGTGACATATCTCCTATCTACTACACTACTACCTCGCATTAGAGAAACCATTGTTTCAACAGAGATCCAACATGCAACGCATCATTACACTTCAATCCATCATGTATAAATTCATTATTATTGTCGTCTTTGCTGTGCTAGCAGCGCCAGTATCTGCATTCTCACCTTCTGTCAATAGATTTAATGTTGCTAGTGCTGGTACATCTTCAACCAGAGTGTTTGCCGTAAGTGAAAAAGGAATGCAACCGATATGTTATTTTTATATTGACAGTCAATTCTAATAGAAGCATGATTACTATCATTGCAGTTGGACGAAAAGCAGCCGCTCGAGATCGTTGGAGAAAGTAGCGCTGGAAGTAGCGAGGAGGAAATACAGGCGGCACTTGATAATTTCAAGCTACAAAGTCAGATCAAGGCGTTTGCGGTTCTAGGTGTTGCCTTCGTTGCATTTGTGTATTTAAAATTACAGTATGATGCCGATCCAAGTCATTTTATAGGATCTCACTAAGAGCGCAGGAGCGGTAAATACAGAATTGTGATTGAATTATGCGAAAGGATCCATCCACCCATAAATTCTCTACCAATTATGGTTCATGTTAGAAGAATTCCATCATCAAAGCTAGCACTCGGAAACTGCTATATCTCGAAGAAAAGAATCGTAAAACTGTTTCAGATCCATACGTAATGCGTTGATTGGTAATGATTGGGCACATTCGTTAAGTTGCCGTTGTATTAAGTCAACCTTTTCTTCAACTTGATCTTTCTCATTCTTCGTCGATGCATTTGAAAATATCTTATATAACTTTCGTAGACGCTTGTGATAGCTGTAGAATTCATCCATTCCAATGTATCTCGATTCAAATGGTGTTTTTGACTGAGCAGCATCATAATGTTTTGAATTTTGTGTGCAGAGCCTGGTGCAGATGCCTCCATTCGTATGTTGAAATAAGTCATGGGACTTCAACAATCTGTCCCGCATCTTGAGTGGTGAAAAGAGATCGTTTTCGTCAATACTTTTCGTATTTTTGTTTCTTTTACTAGGTCTTGGCAATTGCGCAACTGCTAAAATGCCTTTAGTCTCTGAGGGTTCCAACTGAGTAAAGACAAGAGTACACGTTGACAGATACACCTCTCTTGTATTGCTTTCGGCTCTGTTTGTATTCATCTGATTGTCAATAGTTGTCTGGATCGAATAGTACGCGTTGCAAAGCCCAGCAAATCTGATGGCCTCTTCGAAATTATAGGAGCATCTTGCATCGGTAGCGGTTACCGGTTTTTCTCCTTCTTCTAGTTCGTTGTAATAGAGGATGTGTTCGCACAATTCTGCATCTGAGGCGGCCTCGTCAATGACACCACCTGATTGCGCACCAGGCAAAAGGCCTAGGTTAAAGATAATCAGTCTTTGGATCAAATGTCCGCTTTTGACCTTGCTCATTATGGCGTTGACGTTTTTTTAACCTGAGAAAAATATGGTTCAAACCGAAGATAGGCTGAAATTCAGTTAGCACTAAAACACTTCCTTTGTTCTGTTTTTCCTTTAAGGCCGACAGCGTGAAGACAAATAAGAAATAGCTAGTAGAGGGTGATGGCGAAGTAAAAGCACCAATTTGTTTGATTCAATGATGCAATTCACAGTATGGGTGTGTGGTGGTGGGCAGAAAAGGTTTGTATTATTTATCAGAAGTGCCGCCGGTTATTTTAAATAATGTCGTTAGGTAACTGTTTTTCAACATATTCAATGATAGTATTAGAAATTTGCAAATTTGGAAACCTTTTTAACATGGTCAGGAAAGTCTTTCTCGTACCGTTGATACTATTGTAGAAGCCCCCAATTGTAGAAAGAGAATCAAGTTGTGCCATGAATGGTTAATGTTAAAGGAAATCTTGCAGCTTCCTAGAAATAGCGAGCTCCTGGTTTCTTAAGTCATCGTTCCCTTGTAATTTCTGTATCTGTTTCTGTTTCCACAAGCCAATTAAATTCCCAATCTTTTTCAAAGTCGACAGAGCTCAAGCAAAGTCCATGAGCAGGCGCACAGAAACGTGGAAACGGTTGGCCATACGATGTGTTTTTGATCCATCTTTTGGTGTTCAAAATCTCTTTCAAGTCTTCTTTTGTTACTACTTTCATTGCGCACTGCACAATAGTCCCCACCATGAATCTAACTTGTTTATATAAGAAGCGGTCCCCGGTAATATCGATATAGTATGTTTTACAAAGTCCCAGGGAGTCTTTCCCATCTCTTTCTTCTTCCAAAAGTGAAATGTTAAAAATTGTGCAATGCGTGTCCTGTTGTTTCCCACGCTCGTTGCCTCGGAATGCCCCTCGGAATGCAATAAAGTCGTGATTGCCACACAGGATCTCAGCACATTCTTTCCCTCTATTAATATCAAACTCAGTGCAATGTGGAACGTGCCATACATTTCTGTGAAGACCTTTCAGAAATTGATTTTCAATTATTTTGATATGAAACACATGAAACAACAACTCACCTGCAACGAATCGGATCGTGGATATCACCAACAGAGAAAATGTATCTGTAAGTTTTGCGTCGAGAATCAAGTGATGGGTGGAATGGTCTTTTATTAATCTCGTTGTCACCTTCTACTCGTACCGGCATTGACGATGCATTCGTTACCCTAGTTGCAGCGACTATCATGAGCTAAATATCAATTTAGCCATATAAATAGAAAAGGTGGTAACTCACCGTACGTCTGGAGGGAGCATCTTATTCATAGCAAATACCATCTGTTGGAGATCTGACTTGAATGGTAATTCTTTGAATGATGTATCTCCTGGGCTAGTGGGATGTGGAAGTCTTTTCCCTTCGATCGACTTTGAACCAGATTCTTCATCAATCATGCAATATACGAGGGCATAAGAACCTTTTGAATGCACTCCTTTGTCTGTTCTGCTACAACCTTCTACAACAATTCTTTTTGGAGAGACATTGCCGTAAAGTTTAGATAGGACGCCTTGTAGGCTCTGCTCTACACTTCTTATATCACCCTTTTTCATTGAAGGCCTTAATTTATGTCTCCTCGACCGGCCACTTTTGCTTGGCTCGAATGCAGTGCTGCTAGAGTCTGTTACGTTTCCTTTATTGTTTGATGCACTCCAGCCATGAAACAAAGAACCGTCATACGATACATGCAACACTGCACTCGTCAAAGGTTTCGCACTAAATGCCAATGTCCCTAGAAAACAATAAGAGGCAAGTATTTGCAGAAGGTGGATTTTTAAAGGGGCCATTCAAGCTTCAGGAGGAGGTCTTCGATGAAATAGAGCTGATGTGCAAAAGCAGAGTAGTTCTTCGGTTAGATTTACTACAAACTACAAGGATTTAATTCAGGTTTCAAGAAGGTTTTTGCTGAAGTCAGCAGTTTTCATCAAAAGAGTAAAAATTGTGTAGGGTTGCCGATCGTCGATAGTAATAAAACAGACAAAATAGTTCGAGCTCTTTATAGGCCATTCTGATAGCAGTCCCATTTACAATATAGATCATCACGACATCATCCGCACAACTGATGAGCCTCCTCCAAAGAATTTGAAATAGGATGATGTTGATGCTATTTTGATAATTGGATCAATACGAGCGACGCATTGTACATTATTAATGCAAAGGTTTCGATTAGTTTTAATACGCTCGTGGTAATTCAAAGTTTTGTGACTCACTATTCTTATGCCACATGCTTGCTTCACAACCACAGCATAAATAAGTCGGAAGTCGCTTGCCACGATTAAGTATGATGTGTCGCAAGTTTACGTGTCTCTTATGACTCACGTAGCCAGCTCATTTTGCAACTTGGTATGATGCGTGATGCGAGCCTTCTCAAATGCTCATAAAACGTTCACATCGACAATTACATACTAAAAAGAATTACAATGAAAACTGCCTTCGTACTCACCACCCTTGCTGTAAGCGCTTCTGCCTTTGCCCCTTCCTCCGTCAATGTCATAAAGACTACCTTGTCCATGGCCGATGTGTCTATCGAAGCAGAGGAGCCTGTTGCCCCCGCGTACCCCACCATCAACGGATGGACAGCCGATCCCGAAGCTTTCTGCGCTGGCCTCCCAGGAGCTGTTGCTCCTCTAGGAAATTTCGATCCCCTTGGACTCACTACGGGACTACCTGTGACTGAGATCAAGAGATTCCGTGAGTCTGAGGTTACTCACGGGCGTGTAGGTATGCTTGCCGTGCTTGGATACTTGGTCGGTGAGAACTTCCATCCATTGTTTGGAGGACAAATTCTTGGACCTGCCAATACTCATCTTGCACAAGTGCAGGAGGTAGCACCTTTTTTCTTTGCCTGGCTTGTTGGTTCCATTGCAACTGCTGAGCTTGGACGTGCGAATATCGGCTGGGTCGATCCCGTTAAGGCTATGAATTACAACTCAGAGAACGAGATCGAAGGAACATTTGGTGCTGTTTTGAAGAATAACTACTATCCTGGTGACATTGGATTTGATCCTTTAGGCCTTAAGCCCACCGACCCAAAGGAATTTGCTGAGATGCAGACCAAGGAGCTGAATAACGGAAGACTTGCCATGCTTGCTGCAATTGGCATGATCGTTCAAGAACAGGTCACTCACTCGACGTTGCTCTAAATTCGCAATTGCAGTGCTCAACAACGACGCACCAGCTGTGCAATGAGCATCTACTAATCCATCATCTCGCTAGCTGCTGTGCCTCTGAGACTTCTCTCTCAAATTTACACACAAAACCAGATCAGATGAAAACACACAAGTCACTCGTCCCACATTCGTTTTAACAAGGAACAAAGACTTTCGCATAAAATAGAAAAAACGCTTTTTCATCTTCAATCATGTTTTTTGTGGATCATGGCACATCCCTTACTGTCCTACATTAGTTTCAACATGGAACAAAGGCTGTTCTAGAAGCTGAATCGAACAAAAGTTTCCGTCTTCGTTTGTGCCAACATTACTTTAAGGCCGGGCAGAATTTATTAAAGAACAGCAGGAAGGATCTTTTAGAAACTAAAATTAAAACTTCAAAAAGGATGAAGGCAATGGAAAAACGTAAGCAAACAAAATGATACATCAACAAACAAGGACTTTGTTTATCCACATCCTCGTCAAGTCCACATCTATTTTAGGTTCGTTGGCACATTCTTCCACTTTATTCTCTAATCTAGACACTTCATGCTTCTCAGCTTTGACCAATTATCGATCTTCCTCATCTTCGTCACTTTCATGTTGAGTTCGGTAGATGTAGACTGAATCTTCGTAAGTCACCATTTCATGTGAATCTTCCTCTTGGCATCAGGCATCAGGCCGACAGGATTACATTGAACTGGATACACAGATGAGGATACTAGAATTCACCAGAGGACACTCAGGAACAGTGCTAATTCTATCCAAGACAGCTTATAAATCAACTAAGCCATGAAAGCATCCACCAAAAAGTACTGAACGACGTAAAATAATAAGTTCCTAATTGAGTGCACGACGTCTGAATATTCTTGTCATTACTATTCAACTTTAATTTGTTCCTGTCCGTAATTAAAATAAACAGGATGATTGCTACTTGTCAACCTAGAACCAAGTGCGTCTACAAAGTGCAGTTCGCTTAGCTAGCAGAGAGGATTGCAAGGAACTTGGTTTCTTTATCTTTCCAATCTGCTTGAAACCCACCAACACATACCTCACCTCCACGTGAAAAAATTCCGTATAGAAGCTCCATTAATGTACGCTTACTTGTAAGGACAGCCTTCATACTGCGCTTCTCTCCATTAATCACAGTCTCCGCAGTGATTGTGCTCATAAGGCACTGTAGCAAATTTGCAGGATCAACGCTTGGGTGTTCAGTCTTGACCAATCCAGTCAAGGACCTCAAGAGTCGATCTTCTCCAGCCGGTGGTGTGGCAGCAAGATCTCCGGTGGATGCAGAATCAAATACCACCTTGATGGCATTCGGAAGCACCTTGCAAGCACTAGGATGGGGTAAGATGCCCTCATCCACAACACGAGAAAGTAGCATACGTCCCTTGGGCAATGTCAAGGTCCTCGCCAAAATCTTATCATCACATTCAATTCCACCATCCGACTTCTTAAGCCCAAAAGTTCCCTGTAGTTTACTAACATTCTCCTCCACGTCCTTCAACAATTCTTCCCTGCGATCGACCACTGAATCCTCCCCACTTAAAGCATCACCAGGCCTAGACTGTAACAAACGTCTCAACTCCACAAGACTCAAATACGCCTGAAATCCCTGATCAATGGCAACACGACCAGCCCACAAAAATGCCCTCTGACGATCCTCCTCCGTCTTCGCCACAACCTCTGCAGAATCCAGATCTTTATTCGCAGAGCCAGCACCACTACTACTTAAAGCACCAGTTGCCAATAAAGCTCTTGGCCTCTTGACATTCACCTTGACAACTCTCCCAAGTGCCTGTTTCTCTTTCATCCAAGTATCCGCTCTTTTTTCCACTTTATCACGAAACTCGTGTTCCATTTGCAGAGCCTTGACCTTCGTTTCCTTCCATACAGGATTAGGTAAGTTACTTTTTGTAGGTGCATTCCCTCCCAAAAAGAGTAAATTACGACTTTTGCGATCATCATAGCTCCATCTGTAATAATCAGCATTATAAGCATCCAAAACTGACGAATGGGATAAAACCGGTCTCAACATGGAATGCAATACATAGCATAAATCACGGGATGTCATGGAAGTACAATGGATGGCAGATGCGGGCACAGGTGCCGCACTTGGTGATGGATTGTGGAACGTCGTACGTACAGGGATAGTGTTTGATTTGACACTGCTTGCAACAATGGTTGGTTTCTTTTTGGACGCTTGTCTTTTCTTCTCAATCTGTTCTTCTCTGCGTTCCTTTTCAGTTTCGGATGCATCAGCACCAAGAGCTGGAAAATCTGATTTAGCAAAGACTTCTTTCTGTTGGGAAGGAACGGGATGAGTCTGCGTTTCTTGCTGTGGATTTTGCTTTTGTAGTGTATGTGGTCCAGGGGGTGGTGCATTCACATTCACATTAGCGTTACTATTCGCATTCACATTCATATTAGTGTTACCATTGCCTTCACGCCCTTGATTGTCATTTCCATTGGCATGCATTGCCTGTTGTTGCATCATGTGCTGACGTTGCATTTGCATCTGCATCATCATCATATGATGCGGAGGTGGATGCATCCCAGGTCCCCCATGTGGCATACCATGAGTCATGGGTCCTCCATGTGGCATACCATGAGGAGAGGGTGGCGGTCCACGACCATGGTGATGCACGGGAGGAGGAGATCCGAGTCCATGCTGCATCATATGAGGCTGGGGTGGCATTCCACGTCCATGCTGCATCATATTATGCTGAGGATGTCCATGGGGAGGACCATGCATCAAGTGTGGAGGAGGAATGGGTGGTCCATTGGGTCCTCTCACCTGGGGCAGTGGCTGCGGTGTCCCAGTATTTTGTCCTTGCTGTTGCTGTCCTTGCTGTTGTTGTCCCTGTTGCTTAACTTGCACTCCGACTTTGGCACCAAAACCTGGAAACAGCTGCTTCATCTGATCTCCACCTTGCGCTTTGTTCAAAACAAGATCTTGCTGCACATCATATTCTTCATCTTCTTCGAAAAGGTTATTGACCAAATCATCAGTGACATCCTGTGTATTTTTCGCAGTTTCCTTTCTGATTGAATCAGCCTTGAGAAAATCTTCCGCTAGACTGAGGGCTGAGAATTGCTGGAGTCCAAGAGAGAATGCATCGTAAGTGCTACCGCTCCCAGTACCAGTACCAGTACCAGTGGCAGTATCATCAGTGGCGGTATTGCGATAACGCGTGTTGGTCGGTGTGACAGCAGTGATGTGAGCGTGTCCGACGACCATGGCTCCAGCGGATGGGACATGCATGCCTGGTGGTCCGTTACTATTACTATTGTTATTATCATTAGCATTGCCGATGCCATTGGGTTCCTTGGAGTCAAGTTCCTGTTCAAGGGTAGCGAGTGTGCTGAACATGTCATTATCAGCAGATTCTGGACCAGATATGTCGGTCAACAGATCTCTCATCAAGGAGTTCCCAAGGCTGTGTGGTGTGATGCAGTGTGGTGCGTACATTGATTATATAGTTTCCATTGTCAAATGATGCATGCCAATGAAAATGTCAGTAGAAATGAAAATAGAAAGTAGAAGATGAGTTAGAAGATGATCATTGTTGTGTAGCTAGTTAGATAGCTATCTGGTTAATAGTACTGCTATAGCATCCGTTGAAATTGGAATTAATATTGGAACTGGAATTGGCTCACCTTGCAAAGAGGTCATCCTCTTTTGAGTCCATTGTTAGCTTAGTTTAACTGAATCCAATCCAATTCAATTAATTCTTGATAGGGTAGTAAATGAGGATCAATCAATGTGACTGATTGACTGACTATCTGAACTGATTGAATCCACTGTCTTGATTGGAAAAATCTGATGCCAGCGATGAGTGTTTAATGTTCAAACAAGGTGTTATTTGTATGTTGAGTGATGTGAGGTCAACAGAGAGTGAGAGAACTGAAAGATGAAGATGTTGTGCGTGTCTCGTGTCGCTCGCTTCTTATTTTCCGATTGATTCCACAATCCACCACAAACAACAACAACAACAACGCAAGCTACAAGCGACAAGCGACAAACAAAACCTGAAGAAGGATAATGAGTCGAGAAAAGGAAAAAGAATGAAAAGGGGAAAGGATGAAAAGGGAAAATAAAAGATTAAATGTGTTCAATGTTGGGTGTTCAGGGGGGAGGAAGGAAGCAAGAAGTTAAAAGTGAAAAGAACAAACAAAAACAGACAAACAGATGAGAAGCAGCGACCAGCGACATAAAAGATACAACAACTAGCGATAGTAGAAACACAACAGCGGCACAAGAAGCAAAATACGTCTCAACCCAAGTCAGGTGAACAAATTTCACAATCAGCGACACGGAATAATGGTAAGCAAGAATTATCAGCAGCGACTTCCTTTTCTTTAGGTGAATAGGAATTGCTTGCCTTGTCTTCCTTGTGTTCAATACATTTTATGTCTTCCAGCTCTCTATTCTGACACACACGACTACTCTTATCTCTCTCAATAACCAATACCAATATATCAATACCTATATTTATATTTAACTATATGCAGGTATTCGGCATTGGAGATTCCGGTCTCAAGATACAAATAGATATACAGGCCAATCCACAATCCGTAATCAATGGAACCGCTATACCCATCGACCACAGACCTTCTTGGAAGGTCGGCAAGAATCCTTTCCTCGCTGGATTGACAAAAATGGCTTTGTTGCAAACGAGGAAGTCTAACGGTAATAGTAATGGTAACATCAACAGCAATAATAATAGTGATGCAAACCAAGGCCAAGGTCAGAATCAGAACAAGCAGGTCAATCCTCCTCTGCAACAACAGCAGATGAACAATATGAATATGCACCCGCAGATGCAACCCATGCAGCCACAATATCACACGAC
>Ga0307978_1002012_pt1 | contig 14638 bp, 11 predicted proteins | sample OrgLakmetage1056_FD_203151 | JGI IMG/M metagenome (GOLD analysis project Ga0307978, IMG submission 203151) | Saline water microbial communities from Organic Lake, Antarctica - #1056 | ecosystem: Environmental > Aquatic > Non-marine Saline and Alkaline > Saline | place: Antarctica: Organic Lake...
CACTTCGCCGCGTCTATTTCTCTGAACTCTACTCGCAGCTGGCTAAAACAGCTGGCGCAGATGCTGGTAAAAATGCAGCCGCACTTGAGCCCTGGTACCCAAGGGGCAAAAACTCTGGAGCGCATCAGCGAAGCCGCACGGGACGTCGACCTGGTGGTTACCCGGGTGTACGAATACTGCGAACACAATATTACCTGGGAATTTAACGAAGAGCGCCGCTCGGCCCAGTGGCGCTATCCCGAAGGCCAGCTGTCCGACGCGATGGCGGCACTGGCCGCGGAAGCGCGCATTGCCAGCGCTAATTTTTCGCGCCACCTGGGTGCCTTGGCTGAAGAGCTTCAGGGTGCCCTTGATGAGCGTAAAGCCCACGATATTGACCGCGAAACGGCAGAATCCTGGTATCCGGTGGTTGGCTCGTTGCACAGCCGCTCCGAAGAGCAGCTGCAGCTGTGGGCGGCCTGGTGCGAGGAAACCAAAAGTCCGCCGCCGGCACGCTGGACAGTACGCCAGCGCTGGGACCACGCCGAGGAGATCACCCTTTACAGCTCGCCGGTTCTAGCCGATGACCTGCTGTATACACGGCTGTGGTCGCGGGCCTATGGTTCGGTATTAACCAGCGCCACGCTGACGGCTTTGGGTAAATTTGATCGCCTTCGCTCCCGCGCGGGATTGCCGGAAGACGCCCGCTACCTGGTGGTGCCCAGCTCGTTCCGTTACCAGCAGATGGCCACGGTGGAAGTGCCGGCGATGAAGGCCATGCCCACCGACGACGGTTTTCTGGACGAGCTGATTGAACGCCTGCCCACGCTGTGGCAAGGGGAAACGGCGACTCTGGTGTTGTTTACGTCGCGCCGCCAGATGCACCAGGTAAGGGACGCTTTAGCCGGTGACTACCCCGGGTTGATTATTACCCAGGACGACATGGCCAAAGGCGAAGTGCTGCGCCAACACTGCGCGCGGGTGGATGAAGGCCGGCCCAGCGTGTTGTTTGGCGTTGCCAGTTTTGCCGAGGGCATAGACCTGCCGGGCAAATATCTGCACCACGTGGTCATTACCCGTTTGCCGTTTTCAGTACCCGATGACCCGATTGACGCCAGCCTGGCGGAGTGGGTGACTCAGCGCGGTGGCAATCCGTTTATGGAGATTACCGTGCCTGAAGCTTCTATCAAGCTGGTTCAGGCAGTAGGGCGCTTACTTCGCACCGAAGAAGATACCGGGCGGGTGACCATTCTGGACCGGCGCATTGTGGCGCGGCGCTACGGCCAGTTGTTGCTCGATTCGCTGCCGCCGTTCAGGCGGGTGATTGAGCGCTGATGAACGCTGCGCGCTTCTCGTAAGCTAAAAGTTTTTAGTATTCGAAAAAAGAATGAAAAATAATTTTCTTATGCGTAAAATGTCGCTCATCAACTCTTAAATCAGTGAGCGCGAATCGGCCCGCTGTGCCGGTCGTCCAAGGAGCAACCCAGCGCATGAAACTACAACAGTTACGCTACATCTGGGAGGTTGCGCACCACGACCTGAACGTATCTGCTACTGCGCAGAGTCTATTCACGTCGCAGCCGGGTATTTCCAAACAGATTCGCCTGCTGGAAGACGAGCTGGGGCTTGAGATTTTTGCCCGCAGTGGCAAGCATCTGACCCGCATTACCCCGGGCGGCGAAATTATTGTGCGCGAAGCCGGCGAAATTTTACGCCGCGCCGAAGGCATCAAAAAGATTGCCCAGGAGTTCAGCAATCAGCGCGCCGGTGACTTAAGCATCGCCACCACACACACCCAGGCACGGTACGCCTTGCCGCCGGTGATTCGTGGGTTTCTGGACGCTTATCCGGACGTATCTTTGCACATGAACCAGGGTACGCCGACCCAGATTTCAGAAATGGCTGCTACCGGCACGGCCGATTTCGCCATTGCCACCGAAGGCATGGAAATGTTCAACGACCTGATTATGATGCCCTGTTATCGCTGGAATCGCTGCATCGTGGTGCCCAAAGACCATCCGTTGGCAGCGGAACCTGCACTGACCCTCGCCAAGCTGGCGGAATATTCCCTGGTCACTTATGTATTCGGCTTTACCGGCCGCTCGCGGCTTGATGAAGCCTTCAAAAACGCACGGCTGATTCCCAAGGTGGTGTTCACTGCGGCCGACGCCGACGTGATCAAAACTTACGTGCGTCTGGGGCTTGGCGTGGGCATCATTGCCAGCATGGCGTACGACCCGAAAGTAGACACTGACCTGGTGGCGATAGACGCCAGCCAGCTCTTCGACAGCAGTATTACTTACATTGGCTTTCGCAAGGGCACTTTTTTACGGGGTTACATGTACGATTTCATCCAGCGCTTTGCGCCCCACCTGACCCACAACGTAGTGGATCAGGTTGTGTCTAAACAGAGCAACCGCGATGAGATTGAAGCGCTGTTCGAGAACGTAGAACTACCCGTGCTCTAACGAATTGTTTGCAGGGCAATGCCGTGCGGTTTTTTCTATCGTAGCGAACCGATGCCGGTGTGTGGCACCGTGGTTGCAACCGAATCTTCCCTTATTGATGAAACAGGAGAGCACTGTGGAACTGGCATGCCTTGATCTTGAAGGAGTATTGATTCCAGAAATCTGGATTGCGTTTGCGGAGGAAACCGGCATCGAAGAGCTCAAGGCAACCACCCGTGACGTTCCTGATTATAACGTGCTGATGAAGCAGCGCCTGAAGTTGTTAGATCAACACGGTTACGGCCTGCCGCAAATTCAGCAAGTCATTGGCGGGCTGGACCCGCTGCCCGGTGCGGCAGAGTTTCTGGGCTGGCTGCGCGAGCGCTTTCAAGTAGTTATTCTGTCAGATACTTTTTACGAATTTGCCATGCCGCTGATGGCCAAGCTGGGCTATCCTGCGTTGCTGTGCCACAAACTGGAAGTAGCGGACAACGGCCAGATTACCAACTACCTGTTGCGCCAGCGTGACCCCAAGCGCCAGTCGGTTCGCGCCTTTCAGCTGCTGAATTACCGGGTGATCGCCGCTGGTGATTCGTACAATGATACCACCATGCTGACGCAGGCTGAGGCTGGTATTTTGTTCCACGCGCCACAAAACGTGATCAGCGAGTTTCCGCAGTTCTCGGCGGTGCAAACGTTTGACGATTTGAAACAGGAATTCCTGAAGGCCAGCCTGGTGCACAGCGCCTGATTGCCGTTTAAATCTGGAACCGGGACGTGTGTTGTAAGAGGGTGGACCTATGTACCTCTGACCTGTGCGTCCCTAACCTATCTATCTCTTATCTCTTATCTCTTTACTCACTGCTTACAGCCCGCCTGCTTTTTCCAGGCAGTTCATCAGTGGTTGTACCTTGGTCAGGGTTTCCTGATATTCACTCTCGGCTTCTGAATCCGTGACGATGCCGCCTCCGCCCCAGCAATGAATAGCGCCGGTGTTGTCGCATACCAGGGTGCGGATGGCAATGCTGCTGTCCAGCTGACCATCAAAGTTGCGATGGAAGACTGATCCGCAGTAAGGGCCGCGCCAGTGCGGCTCCAGCTCCTGAATGATTTCCATGGCGCGAATTTTTGGCGCGCCGGTGATCGAACCACCCGGAAAAGCATCGAAAAATGCTCGCAGCGGCGATACCCCAGGCGCCAGCGTTGCACGAATGTGGCTTACCAAGTGGTGCACATTGCGATAAGACTCCAACGCAAACAGTTGATCCACACGCACAGACCCGGTAGCCGCGTTCAGGCCCAGATCGTTGCGCAGCAGATCCACAATCATCAGATTTTCGGCCCGGTCTTTTTCTGAATCCATCAATTGCTGCGCCAGAGCGCGATCCTGCTCGGCATCTTTGCTCCGTGGCCGTGTGCCTTTGATAGGGCTGGTGCGCACGGCATCGTCGCTGATTTGAAGAAAACGCTCCGGCGAGGCCGATACAATAGCTTGGTCGCCAAGCCTCAGAAAGGCGCTGTAGGGTGTGGGGTGTGCGCTGGTAAGGGCCTGATAAGCGCACCAGGAGTCGCCCTGGAACTGCCCGCTGAACTGCTGGGATAAATTGGTCTGATAACAGTCGCCCGTCAGAATGTACTCTTTTACCCGTTCAATGCCGGCCATGAAATCTGCTGCTGATTGCCGCGGCGCAAAGGCCTGGGTCATGCGCCAGTGGTGTTCGGGCAGGGGCGACGCTGCGTCTTGTTGTTGCCAGCCCGCAAGTCGCGTTTGAGTTGCTGTTGCGCACTGCGGATGAACCCACAAATAATGCTGTCCGCTGTGCCGATCGCAGCTTGCCATCCACAGGTACAAACCGGCTTTCATGGCGGGCAATGGGTTGTGGTCGGCGCTGGCTGACGTAGCTGTTGCCGCAGTCGTGGGTGTTTTCAAATGCCGATATCCCAACTCATAACTGGCAAAACCCAGCCAGCCACCGCTCAGCCAGGGTGTCGTTTGCGACATCGGCTCGTTAACGTGTGACCGCTGACCTTCCATGAGTCGCGCAAGTTGACTTTCCATAAAGTGCGCGGTGCGGGCCAGAGCGGCTTTGTCGGCGTATACATCGCTGTCTGCGAGCGTTACGGTTTCGGTTGCCAGTGCGGTGAAACCGAAGCGTTCACCGCGGCCCGCTTCCGCTCCGGGAGCACCCAGACAGACAAAGTCGCTGCACTGGCTGGCATGGGCCTGAAGCCGGGAAAATTGATCAGCGCTGATGGGTGTAGCCGCTACCAAGGGGGAAACCTCTTGTATTCTTTTAAAGGAAAATTCATTCGACGACGTATCTATACGCTGGCGATTCGCGAAAGGCTGTTAGGTATACTGAATTTATGACGATGAAGAAACCGACAATCGATGGTTTTTGGCAGCGCTGGGCGAATCGACGCTTGCCCAGATCTGACCGCCAGACGTTCAGCCAGAAAAATCTGTTTATTCTGCCTACCGGTGCTGGCGTGACGTTCGGTGCGCTGCTATTGGTCATGCTGATAACTGGCATCAACTATCAAAACAGTCTGATTTATATGCTGACCTTCGTCCTTGGCGGCGTGTTTGTGGGCGCCATACACCAGACCCATCGCAATCTGGCCGGTTTGACTTTGGCGCTGAGCCGAGCGGGAGAGGCCATTGCCGGTGATACAGTGCCGTTCAGCTTGCGCTTAACCGCGGGTAAAGACGACGCCATTGCGGTGCAGGTCAGCAGCGGGGGTTCGTTGCCGGTGTGGGTGAGTGTGCCAGCCGGGCAAAGCCGTGATGTGTCTGTGCTGCTTTGGGCGCCGAGCCGCGGTTATGTGCGCCCGGACCGAATTCGAATAGAAACCCGTTACCCCTTTGGGCTGTTGAAAGTTTGGTCTTGGTTGCGGCCAGTGTCAGCCGGTCTGGCCTTCGCAAAGCCTATCGCTGCGCCTGAGCTGAGCGCCACCGCTGAGGACGGCGAAAGCGAGGCGGTGGCCAGTGTTCAAGCCGGTTCAGACAGCGCCGATTTACGGCCATGGCGCGAAGGCGATTCCAGCCAGCGCGTGTTGTGGAAACGTTTCGCGCGGACTGGGCAACTGGTGGTGGCGGACTGGCAAGGGCAATCTGGGAACCCGCAATGGTTGGATTTTCAAACGTTTATAGGCGTAAATAGTGAAATGCGTTTATGTTATCTGGCGTTTCTGGTGGGCGATCACCAACGATTGAATGCGCGCTACGGGTTGAGTCTGCCGGGGCAGCTGATCGAACCAGACAGCGGCGCAGCCCACGCCTTGCGCTGCCAGCGCGCGTTGGCGGTCTGGGGCTTAGAAAAGCCCTGCGACCCTCTGCCCTGGCGTTTTGGCAATCGTCTAAAACCCACCAGCGCCGACCCTGAATCGCTGGATGTGGCCAGCAACGGAAGCCCGCAATGACCCTCCGCCGACGTAACAAACAACCTTTGCCAGCTTTCGGTCCAGGCGTTCAAGTGCAGGCTGCGCAGTTGCCTGGCAAAGCGCTTTTATGGCTGGTGGCGGCGTTCACACTGTTGCTGGTGCCTCAGTGGGATCGACTGCCGGTCTGGCTTCTGGGGATATGCGTTGCGCTTATGGGCTGGCGTTGGCTGGCGCGCCTGGGCCGTGTGCGCTTACCTGGGCGATGGTGGCGAACGGGGTTGGTGGTGGTGCTGGGCGGAGTGTACCTGGCCACCGTAAACAGTCAGTTCACGGTAGACACTGCCGCGTCATTTTTTGCACTGTGCGTGGCGCTTAAGTGGCTTGAAACTCGCAGCGCCCGTGATTTTTATGTGCTGTTTTTCATATTGCTGTATATGGCTGCGGTGAATTTTTTGTTTCATCAGGCCATACACTGGACCCTGCTTAATTTTACCGCGGTGATGTCATTGCTGCTGGGTTTGCAAGTGCTGAACGCGCCTGAACTGCCCGCAGGGGTGCGCTCTGGCGGCCGCCGATTGGCCGGCTTGCTGCTAAAAATGCTGCCGGTGGTGATTGTGCTGTTTGTGTTCTTTCCGCGCATGGCACCGCTGTGGAGCGTTCCGCTGGTGTCGAGCCAGGCCCGCAGCGGAATAAGCGATCAGATGACCCCGGGCGATATTTCTAATCTGGCCCAGAGCAGTAAGCGTGCGTTTCGTGTGAGCTTCGGCGGGCAGACACCGCCTCAGGCGCAACGCTATTGGCGCGGCTTGACGCTGGATTATCTTGACGGCGCAACCTGGAAACAGTCTGCACCGCCAGCCTCCCAGCGTTTGGGTCGGGTTGAAATTGAAGGCGCTTCCGGGCCCTTAGACGCAAACCAATACGAAATATTGCTGGAACCCACCGACCAGAGTTGGGCGTTCGCGCTGGCAGATTCGGTGGCAGCATCGCCCAATATTAAAGAAATAGACGACGATTTGTTTCGCTTCCGGCGCCCTGCGGACACCAGCGTGCGCTATCGCCTGGCCTTGGAGGCGTCTCCGCTTAACCCCAACGCGCAGTTGCCGCCGGCGCAGCGCCGTCAATTGTTGCAACTGCCCGGCCGGGACAACCCGCAGGCGAGGGCTTTGGCTGACGAACTGCGCAGCCGGTATGACGACCGTGACGTAGCCGCTGCGCTGCTGCAACGTTTCCGCGAGCAGCCTTATTTTTACACTCTGCGGCCGCCCGCGATGCCGGATAACGGCATTGATGCTTTATTATTCGATGTGAAACGCGGTTTTTGCGCCCATTATGCCGGCGCTATGACGTTCGTGCTGCGTGCTGCCGGTATTCCAGCGCGGGTGGTGGTCGGGTATCAGGGCGGTGAATCGGGGGCCGGCGACGAATACCTGCTTGTACGTCAGTACGATGCTCACGCCTGGGTAGAGGGCTGGTTTGAGGGTGCGGGCTGGATTCGGCTTGATCCGACCGCGGCGATTGCGCCGTCGCGCATTGAATCCGGCCTGCGCGAGGCGATGGCAGAAGAAGGCTCGTTTCTGGAAAATAGCTGGTTGTCGCCGCAAAAGTACGGCAACTTGCCGCTGTTGACTTGGTCCAGCCTGCAGCTGGACCGCATCAATTATCAGTGGCAACGCTGGGTGGTAGGGTATCAGGGGCAGAGCCAAATGGATCTGCTATCGCGCTTGCCCGGCGGTCTTACCTTGCGTGACCTGGGTTATATTAGCGCCGGCACCGTGGCGGCTGCACTGTTGTTGGCCGGGTTGATCAGTGCCTGGCGCGACCGGCAGGGCGGTCGCCATACCGGCGTGGCGCGTCAGCTTCAGCGTTGGCAAAAATTTTGCGAGGGTGTTGGTGTACCCGTACACCAGGGTGAAACGCCCTTGGGCTTGGCTGAACGACTGGCGCAGGCGGAACCGGCGCTGGCGGATTCTGCCAGAGTTTTTGCCGGTGTGGTCAATACTCATTACTATAGTCGCCAAGCGATTGATGCCGTTGCGCCGTCTGTGTCGAACGTCCGCCTTCTGCGCTGCTTGCTGAGCCGAATGAAACGGCAGCGCCGGCAGGCGTTCGTAGGTTCAGGCGGGTCTCCCGCTCAATCGAGAAAACCATTCCAAGCGAGCAGCGAGGCACAGGATTGATACACCAAGGCACCGATATAGCGACCGATATGCCCTGGCTGGCAAAAGCCTGGCACAGCGTGCAGAAACAGCTGACGGAATCGCGGCTGCCCCACGCGCTGATTATTAATGGCGAGCGTGGCGTTGGTAAACGTGCCTGGGCCGATGCGGTTGCCGGTCTGTTGCTGTGTGCTCAGCTGCAAACCGACTCGCAGGGAACGCCACAAGCCTGTGGTTACTGCAAACAGTGCGCATTGAAACGCGCTGGAAGCCATCCCGATGTGCGGGTGTACGCCCCTGAAAAATCGCGCGTGGTGCGTATTGTTCAAATCAGGGAGTTGATTAATTTTGCTTCTGCGTCACCTCAGGTGGGCCATCGTAAAATCGCGATTATTGATCGCGCCGATCAACTCAATATCAACGCCGCCAATGCCTTGTTGAAAACCCTGGAAGAACCCAGCGGTGATACCGTGCTGTTGCTGTTACAAGAAAGTGGCCGGCCGCTGTTGCCGACGATTCGCTCGCGCTGTCAGACTCATACGCTGCCGGTACCCGTGGCAGCCGACGCCGAACGCTGGCTGGTGGGCCAGTTGGCCCTGCTATCGCCTGAAAATCAGCCACAAAGTACGTCCGTGGCGAAAGCGTTGGTGTTGGCGGGTAATGCCCCGAGGCTGGCCTTGGATTATCTGAACAGCGGTTTTATCGCGTTGCACGACGCGGCTTTTTGCGGTTTTCGCGATTTTATGAAAAACCAGGTGACCCTGGCCGATGCGGCCAAGGCTTTCAAAGCCTTGGGGCTGCATGAAACCCTGTGTCTGTTTGAAGGCTGGGCGGCAGACCTGGCCCGGCTGAGCGCCGGGGGTGAGCCGGCGCACCATGACGCCGCGGACATGCTGCGCTTCCTGGCCGGCTGCAATCCGCCCTGGCGCGCCCATGAATTGCTGGGCGCGGTGCGTGAGGGGCGTGACGCCGTTGTATACAATGCCAGCCCGGAGCTGGAAGCCAGCAGGCTGCTGCTGGCGTGGCAACAACTGATGCCAAACCGTCAGCGTGCTGGCTGAGATAGTCGCGCAGGTTAATGTTGATTGAAGAGCTCGCACATATCCGCGTCGGTCTCGCTACTGTTATGATTAACCAGACTTTATTGATACACCACAGATGGGGTATTTGCTATGGGGCCCGGATTCGGAAATCGCAGCGGCATATTAACCCTGACCATTAAAGACAAAGCAGTGCTTTACGCTGCGTATATGCCTTATATTCGCCAAGGTGGCTTGTTTATTCCCACCCAAAAGCAGTATCAGCTTGGTGACGAGGTGTTTCTGCTGCTCAATCTGATGGACGAACTGGAGAAGTTGCCGGTGTCTGGCAAGGTTATCTGGATTACGCCAAAAGGCGCACAAGGGAACCGCGCGGCCGGTATTGGCGTACAGTTCAGTGAGGACGCTGAATTGGCCAAAATCAAAATTGAGTCGTACTTGGCGGGTTCGCTGAGTTCTGACCGCCCCACCCATACACTTTGAGGTACCCGATGACCGAAGTTGCTGCCGCGTTGGCGGATACAGGTACAAAATTTGCCGCCGGGCGGGAAGCTCTCTGGCCACTGGAACACATTACGCTGGCGGGTTTGAGCTGGCCGGCGCAGCTCGAGGCCACGAGCCTGAGGCCAATGTTGTTGTTGCACGGCTGGCTTGATAACAGCGATACATTTATCCATCTGGCACCGGAACTGACCCGTCTTGGCGACGTGTACGCGTTTGATTTTGCAGGCCACGGCCGTTCCGGCCATCGCCCGCTGGGACAGTATTATGTGTTGATGGACTACGTAGCGGATCTTGCCGAACTGATCGAGCGTCACTTTGACGCTGACAATACTCCGTTGGATTTGGTTGGGCATTCCCTTGGCGGTATTGTGGCAGCGCTTTACGCTGCGGCATTCCCTGAGCGTGTGCGCAAACTGGTGCTGATTGACAGCCTGGGTGCGCTTAGCCGCCATGAACACGACGTGATTCCCCAGTTGCGCCGGTCCATCAGCAAACGCTTGGTGGGCTCTGGCAAGCCGGCGTTGTACCCGGATTTGGTGACAGCGGCGAAGGTACGGGCCGGCGGCCTGAGTCCCTTAAGCCCGGAAGCTGCTTTGGCTCTTATACCTCGTAATATGCAAAAAGTGGAAAGCGGCTGGTTGTGGCGCACCGATTCGCGGTTGCGGCATCCCTCGGCGCTGATGCTGTCGGAACAGCAGGTGCTGGCGTCTTTGGCGGCGCTGAGCACGCCAACGTTATTTGTGCGGGCGGAATCCGGATTGTTGGCAGACAACGCTGACACTACCCAGCTCCGCGCTCAAGTGGTTAAAGATTTCCAGCAGGTTGATGTTCCCGGCGGCCACCACTGTCATCTGGATGGCGACACCCGTCCGGTGACCCTGGCTGTTAAACGATTTTTGAATCAATAGGTGATGCCGTGTTGAATGATCGATGTGCAAAAAACTTTGTTATTGGAGTTGCGTTAACACTTGGAGCAATGCTGGCTGTTGCCAGCAAACAGGCACTGGCTGCATTTCCGGAGACGGCTCCAGAGCCGTTTTCTTTGTCAGTGCTGGAAGAGACCCGGCCGTTGGAATCGGGCGGGCATCTTGTTCTGTTCAGTCCGGTGCGAGAGATTAACAGCGAAATTCGTTCCGATGTGATGGCACGGCTGCCGGTATCCGGCAATAGCCTATTGTATCGCATTAACACTGATGCCAGTCGGGTGGGCGCGCTGAACCACTATCGCCAGGCGTTGCTGGACTCTGGCGCTAACATATTGTTTGAATGTACGGGCGTGCGCTGCGGTCGCAGCAACGTGTGGGCCAATCAGATTTTTGACAAATCCATGCTGCTTGGTCGCGATGCTGCACAGGATTACCTGGTGGCGGGCACCGTCAGTGAAGACGGCCAGCGCTGGCTAACTCTGGTGTACACGGTTACCCGCGGTAACCTGAGCGAATACGTCTGGGTAGAGCACTTCGAGGTTGGCTCGGGCGCCGTGGTGCCGGGTCTGGGATCCCTGGAAAGTCGCATTCGCGGGCCTTTGACGGTGGCTTGGCAAGACGGCTTTATTGTGCGCTTTGACTGGCAATCACGAGACCGCAGCATGTTGCGGGATTGGGCCGATGCCGACGGCAGCACCGTGATGCTGATCACCTACTCGGAGCTGGAAGGCAGCGAGCCGCTGGAAGACGCCATGGCTCGCGCTCGCACGGCCGGTGAATCGATGTCTGATTTGCTGGTGCAAACCGGCATTGCGAAGGAACGCCAGCAGTTAGTGGTGGTGGGTCCCAGCATCGTGCAGTCTGATCCGAAGCGCAAAGGCAATCGTGTTGAAATTGTGGTGGTTTCAAGGTGATACCATGACGTCTAAAGACGATGAAAAGGCTGCTGCAACCGCTGGCAAAAGTCTGGCGGCGGATCCTGCGAAAACTGCTGTGAGCGGCAGTTCCGTGGTGGTCGAAAGCAGCGGCCTGGCTTTTTCCGATGCGCCAGAAGCCGGCAAAGACAAAAAGCCCGCGTCTCGGAAAAAGCGCGTGACCGTGGCGCTCGCTCTGGGCAGCGGCAGCGCTCGCGGTTATGCCCATATTGGCGCCATTGAAGTGCTTAACGAGCGCGGCTACGAAATCATAGCGATATCCGGTTGCTCTATGGGGGCCTTAGTGGGTGGCATGTACGCCGCGGGAAAGCTGCAGCAGTACAAGGACTGGGTAACGGGGTTAGGGCAGTTTGATGTGCTTCGGCTGCTGGACGTAACCTTCAGTGCGGTGGGCGCTATTCGCGGCGAGAAAATCTTCTCTATCGTCAGCGACATTTTAGGCGATACCCGCATAGAAGATCTGCCCATTGCGTTTACGTCGGTAGCCACAGATCTTTTGGGCCATAAAGAAATCTGGTTTCAGGAAGGCCCGCTGGACCAAGCCATACGCGCGTCGGTGGCCATACCCGGTGTGGTGACACCGCTGGTGCTGAACGGCCGGGTACTGGTCGATGGCGCCACCTTGAATCCGCTGCCGATCATTCCAACCATCTCGGCCCACGCCGACCTGATTGTTGCAGTGAACCTGGCGGGTGAAGAAGACCGCAGCCAGCGCCTGTTGGATGCGGCTTTTACCAGCCTTGACGATGACGAAGACGGCGAAGAGTGGATGGACGCTATGCGCGAAAAAGCGTCGCGCTGGTTTGACTGGGGCACCTTAAAAGGGCTGGCTGGCGGCAAAGTCGACGGTGAGCCTGCGGAAGATAAAATCAGCCGCGAAGTGCAAAAACAGAACGCCAAAAAACAGCGTGAGCAGGTCGGAGAAGATGTGGCAAAAAGCCCGAAACCGCCCGAGCCGACAAGCACCAGCAAAGCTCAGGACGAAGGTCAAACCATTAACTGGGAAAAGCTGGGTATTGGCAAGTTCGAGGTGATGAATCTGGCTATTGAAACCATGCAGAGCGTGCTGGTACAGTACAAAATGGCGGGTTACCCGCCTGACCTGTTGGTGAACATTCCGAAAAACGTATGTCGCAGCTACGATTTCCACAAAGCGCCAGAGCTTATTCAGCTGGGTCGTGAGCGCATGGCAGCGGCTTTGGACCGCTACGAGCAAGAACACAGCAGCTCAGGCCCTTTAGCCGTTTAAGCCCGCACAAGACAACCAAAACCCGTGCGCTCTTTGTTTATTTTCCGTTCAAACAGGACTCTTTTGCCGTGATCAGCCCCGTTGATGATTTGGCCACCGTGCGCGACTTTTTACGTTACGCCTGTTCCCGTTTTGCTAAGTCGCCGCTGTGCTTTGGTCATGGCAATGACAACGTTTGGGACGAAGCGGTACAGCTGGTTATGCGCAGCCTGCATTTACCGCTGGAGAACAACAGCTTGTTTCTGGATGCGCGCCTGGTGCGCGAGGAGCGTGAACTGATTCTGGGGCGCATAGAACGCCGGGTAGAAGAGCAGGTTCCGCTGGCCTATCTGCTGGGCGAAGCCTGGTTTATGGGGCTGCCATTTAACGTAGACCCGCGGGTGCTGGTGCCGCGTTCACCGCTGGCAGAACTGCTGGAAAATGGTCTGCAGCCCTGGCTGGGCGATGTGCATGTGAATCGTATTCTGGACTTGTGCAGCGGCAGCGGCTGTATTGGTATTGCCGCAGCCACGGTATTTGACAGCGCCAAGGTTGATTTGGCGGATGTTTCCACCGACGCGCTGGCGGTAGCCGACTCTAATATTGCCTTGCACCAACTGGACGAGCGGGTACGCACCGTGCAATCGGATGTGTTCAGCAATCTGAATGAACGTTACGATGTGATTTTGAGCAATCCGCCCTATGTGAACGCACAGGACTTAGCCGGCATGCCTGCGGAGTTCGGCCATGAGCCAGTATTGGGCCTGGCGGCCGGTGAAGACGGCCTGGACATTGCCCATCGCATATTGGCCGGAGCTGCCAATCGGCTAACCGACAATGGCCTGTTGATTGTGGAAGTGGGTAACAGTTGGCCAGAGCTGGATGCGGCTTATCCTCAGCTGCCACTGATTTGGCTGGAGTTTGAAAACGGCGGCGATGGAGTGTTCGCTATTGTTGCTAAAGACTTGCGTAAATACTTGACGAACAGCTGATAAGGTTTTTGTACCTTTTTTATAACAACTGGATAAGATACTGAATTATGTCTGGAAACACATTTGGCAAACTGTTCACGGTGACCACGTTTGGTGAAAGCCACGGGGCCGCTCTGGGGTGTGTGATTGATGGCTGTCCGCCGGGGCTCGAGCTGTCTGAAGAAGACATGCAGTACGATCTCGATCGTCGCAAGCCGGGTACGTCGCGCTACACCACTCAGCGCCGTGAGACCGATGAAGTGCGCATTCTTTCCGGTGTGTTTGAGGGCCGCACCACCGGCACGTCTATTGGTCTGCTGATTGAAAATACCGATCAGCGCTCCAAAGATTATTCAAAAATTGCGACTCAGTTTCGCCCGGCCCACGCCGATTACACCTATCACCACAAATTCGGTGAGCGGGACTATCGCGGCGGCGGACGCTCTTCGGCCCGCGAGACCTCCATGCGTGTGGCTGCTGGCGCCATAGCACGCAAATTCCTGCTGCAGCGCCTAGGCATCACTGTGCGTGGTTACTTGAACCAATTAGGCCCGATAAAAGCCGAAACTCTGGATTGGGAACAAGTCCACCAGAATCCGTTTTTCTGCCCGGACGCCAGCAAAGTGCCGGAGATGGAAGCCTACATGAAAGCGTTGGTCAAAGAAGGCAACTCGATTGGCGCCCGTATTAACGTGGTGGCTGAAGGCGTACCACCGGGGCTGGGCGAGCCGGTGTTTGACCGGCTAGACGCAGACCTTGCTCATGCCTTAATGAGCATTAACGCCGTAAAAGGCGTTGAAATTGGCGTCGGTTTTGGTTGTATTGACCAAAAAGGTACTCAGCACCGTGATGAAATGACGCCGGAAGGGTTTTTGTCGAATCAAGCCGGTGGCGTTCTGGGGGGTATTTCCTCCGGCCAGCCCATTCTGGCAAGCATTGCTCTCAAGCCGACCTCCAGCCTGCGTTTGTCAGGCCGGAGTATTGACGTCGACGGCAACCCGATCGAAATTATTACCACCGGCCGCCACGACCCCTGCGTGGGCATCCGCGCGACGCCCATCGCCG
>Ga0307978_1002013_pt1 | contig 14637 bp, 15 predicted proteins | sample OrgLakmetage1056_FD_203151 | JGI IMG/M metagenome (GOLD analysis project Ga0307978, IMG submission 203151) | Saline water microbial communities from Organic Lake, Antarctica - #1056 | ecosystem: Environmental > Aquatic > Non-marine Saline and Alkaline > Saline | place: Antarctica: Organic Lake...
ACCTGTTTGCAGTCGGCTGTCTCAAGCAGCCACGCCGCATTGAGCTCATGGACTCCAAGGGCAAGACTGTACAGGAACTCCAAGGAGACCTGTTAACAGCTGTAGCCAGCCGATGCTGCTTTCATCCGTCTACCGATCAAACGATTGTGGTGGGTGGCAACTCGAGTGGACGAGTGACAGTCTTTCGGTCCTAGCGCTGTAGCTGAATTTAGTGAAAGTTTAACATTTACTCCTTCATCTTGACATGACGGGAAGAAGCAACGTTTGGTGAATTTAAACTGCGACTATGTGAGCAGTTTGTTGTCGTATGATTCTCTTTGTATTCACCCATGGTTTCGTTTGATCCTTCTCCTGCAACGACTACATTTACACCTACACATTCTCCATCCTAATTCAGGCAAACGCTTACTGTCAAACGAAAAGTCTTTAACATTACGGATAACCATTCCAAACTATAACTCATAAATATAACTTAAGCAGTAGTACTGGCCTTGAGGTAGGAGATGAGATCGAGACGTTCCTGCTCCTTCTTGATTCCAGCAAAGATCATCTTGGTACCCTGTAGTGTAAAAGTTTGAAAAAAAAAAAGAGTGGAACGGAGATTGAAAGGTTAGAAAAAAGAAGCGTTGCAAGATAGTTTAAGCGCAAAGCGCAATGCGAGACCAGTGGAGAGCTGACGCTTGCGGTCTGCCATCCCAGTGGAACGCCCCCCCCCCCCTCCCAAAAAAAAGAGACCCGCTCGTGACGAAATTACACCACGTTCCCGTGCCATTGGCTCTTTTTTTGTGATCTCGTCAACCCAAATGGCACGGCCCTACCCTGCCCTACCGCATGCATCATTCCCAGTGTACAACGACGTACGACGCGTGACGCACCTTGATGTACTTCTTGGGGTTCTCGAGGTATTCAAAGAGAGTGTCGTCTCCCCACATGATGCCCGACTTTTTGTTGGCACTGCTGTAGGAGTAACTTTCAGCCTGTCCGGACTGGCGACCCCAAAAGCCGTACAGGTTGGGTCCCTTTCAAAATAAATCAACGGCAAGAAATAGAGTGAGTATACGGCAATCAATAGCGACCGTTGGTAGCCGTCAAACGGCAGGTTCCTCTCAAGCTAACAACGTGTATCCAGTCGTCCTGCAGTCCAGCGTAGCGTAACGTAACGTACCTGCTTGTGGCCCGCTCCCGCATCGACAGTGTGGCACTGCGAGCACTTCGTCTTGAAGATCTTGGCTCCCTTCTTTTCACTTGCTTTCTTGGCCATGGTTGTTGTATTTGCTGTTGTTGCTACGGTAGGTAACGTGTATAATATTGTGCGATCGGCTGGAATGAATACGCGATACAGTCGTACGGTGAGAAGCCTTGTTTTGCTTGTTGCTTGGCCTTCGCCGACGATGACCAGTTCGTATCGGCGGTCGCTGTTTTTGGACGGACGGACGAAAGCGAAGGAAGGCCACGTCACTGACTGCCTGCATTACCGGTACGACAATTACGCGCGACTGATTGGTCTTCCGGGACTCTCGAAACGCGTTCCTTCGATCTCTGTCTTAAGAGAACGAGAAGGCATCATAATACATTCACCCTTTCCAGCTGCGTCTCTGAACCACTCTGAACCAGTACAGTAGTCCTACAAACAGCAGCAACAACAGCAACAACAACAGCAGCAACAACAGCAACAACAACAGCAACAACAACAGCAACAACAACAGCAACAACAGCAACAACGGAATCATCATTATGGCATTGATTGAACTCGATAGCGGCGCCGCCGTCCAAGACTTTATTTCCCAAAACTCCAACACGGTCGTTACGTATTCGGCGCACTGGTGCGGTCCTTGCAAGCAGTCCAAACCAGCCTTGGAGCAAATGGCTGCTTCCTACGCCGCCAACACCACCACGGACGTCAAGTTCGGTATCGCCTACGAGAGCAATCTTGGACAAGACATTGAAAAGTACAAGGTCCGCGCCTTTCCAACCTACGTGCTATTTCAAAAGGAACGCGAAGTCAATCGCGTCGAGGGCGCCAACTTGCCCGCCGTGCAAGCCATGATCGATGCTGCGGGATGTCAAGCCGTCTTGACGGGTGGAGAAACATTGGGAGGAGCAGCTGCGCCGTTGAGCGACGCGCAAGCGAGAGAAGCGCGATTGGCCAGGTTGGGTGCTCCTTCTCCGGTTGCGGCGGCTCCTGAACCTGCCAAGGAGACTTGCGACGTGGAAATGAAGGACGCTTCTGCCGAGACGGCGCCGGCGCCGCCAGCTCTTCATCCTACGGCCGGTCAAAACCCTCAAGACGTCAAGACGCTGACTGAATCCATGGGATTTTCTCTCGTGAAGGCTCAAAAGGGACTCTTGTATGGTACAGGCGGAACTATTGAAGGTGCCGTGGACTGGTTGACGGAGCATCAGGATGATGTAGACATTGAAGAGCCCATTCCCATGGATGGAATGGTGGCTCAGTCATACAAGTGCAACGAGTGTGGTCGCGTCCTATCCAACATGGCAAACCTCGAGTTGCATGCCAACAAAACTGGACATTCCGACTTTGAAGAATCCACGGAACTGGTCAAGCCCTTGACTGCCGAAGAAAAAACGGAAAAAATTGCCGAAATCAAAGACCTATTGAAAGTAAAGCGAGCGCAGCGAGAAGAGGAGGAAAAGGTCGACGAAACCGCGCAGGAAATTCAGCGACGAAGCATGGGCAAGGAAATGGCAAAGACGAGAGAGCAGCTGGATATTGAACAGCGAAAGCGCGATGCACAGGGGAGAAAGCGTGAGAAGGAATCCCAACGAAGAGAGCGAGAGCGCATTCGGGCCGAGCTGGCCAAAGATAAGGCCGAACGCATAGCCAACAAGGGCAAGCTCGGCTCCAGACTGGGCGTGGACGGCTATCATCCCGACGCTATCCAGTACAACCTCGAGGACGAAAAGGACAAGGCTAATGCACACACGCAAAAGAAACCGAAGCCCGACGTTCACAAAATTGACGACTACATCAAAACCGTCTCGGGCTACAAGGCTGGTGGGGACGGCGGCAAGTGCCTCAAGATTCTAAAGGTGTACGTTGGGAATGTCGTGGACAACCCGACGGAAGAAAAGTTCAAGACTATCAATATGGAGAACAAAGCCTTCAAGGTCAAGGTCAAGCCGTTTATCGGCGCCAAGAACCTTTTGGTTGCGATCGGCTTCAAGCAGAATGAAGGAGGCGATGCCTTGGTCTTGGACGATGACGCTGAGCCCAAAGTGCTTTCCGATACCAAGACGAAACTTGAAAAGGCATTGGAAATGTACGGCTAAAGCACCCCCTACTAGTCTATAAACCGTACATTGTATTTGCAAAAGAAAAACGTTTATAAACTATACTGTCGTGTGCGTTTGCATCTGCACTAGTGGACTTACTTTTCGTGATGCTCATAGCTCAGCAAGAGGATTCCAAAGATGGTCATGAGGGACGACAGGAACCATCTCGTGATTCGTTTCCTTCCCGTCACCTCCTTGAAATAAAAGATGCCCCACAGTCCAGAGATAACAATGGAGGTTTGCACCAACGGGTAGCCCACGCCTTCGCCGAGATAAAACACAGAGATTAGGCTAAAGAAGTTGCCAATGCTCCAGAGCGTACCTGCAGTGCCTCCTGCCAACCACATTGTTTTGAGGTGAAACGACGGTAGATTTCGGTAGGCCTTGGTCGTTGACTTGTACTTGTACACGTTGAACGTGTATCGTAAGAGCCACAAGACGACTGTAACAATGGAAGAGCCAACGGCAAAACTAATCAAGTAATGCGTTCCCTTTGTATCTGACTTGCACCATTTCATTGGAGCCATGATGCTTCCACCCCAGATACCGCAAAAGGCTGCTGCGAGCATCCCCGAGTGTCGTTTGGTCATTTTGACGCCACATATCACAACGTGCTGCAGTGATGGATCCTGTAATTGAGCAGCCGTGGCCCGAAGCGAAGCAATGGACGCACAGTCATCCCCTTCCTTGCCGGACAAGCTGTCCGAATAATCCGACTGTTCGGTTCGCTCTGTAAGCTTGAGCTTGTTGTCTGCCAGGGCAGAATCGTCATTATCATTGTCATCGTTCTCTGCATCGTCCAACGACAATTCGTTAGTATCGAGTCCGTGGTATTCAACCCCACTTTGACGACGACGTTGCGGTAAACAGGTGGGGTCTTGATGGTCTTGCGAAAGGGGCGGCACTGCCGATGCTTCCTCCATGCTCTCCAATAGTTCGTCAGGTTCTGCCGATTCCGGGCTCGAAAAGTAAGACATGCCGAGCAGACCGAGCATCATGCAAGCAATTGCAGTGCAGGCTCCAGCTCTACTGTGCACTTGCTCGTCAAAGACAAAGATCCCCCAAATAAAGGAAACGAGCACAATAAAAGATGACCCGATTCCAATTCCAATAGCAAGACCAGCATTCTTTACGGCGTAAATTGTGGCAACACCTCCAGGCACCCAAAACATTCCCGAGATGATACCCCACGGCGTAAATATAAACTCATCACCCGCCACCAAGACTAGCCACGACGTAATAAAGCACATGAACGTCTTGTACGTTTGAAACACGAGCGGGTCAATGTTGACCTTGACGGCAGCTTGACTCTTGATGGGTACGCCAAAGGTTCCAAAGGCCAGCATGGAGCAAAAGGCCGCTGCCCAGCCGCATGATTCACAGACTGCGACAGCTTCGGCTGTCATAGTATGTGTATGTGTCGGGTAACAAATAATCAAGTTTGTTCAATCGAAAAACAGTTCTCAACGGCCGCTTATTCCTTGCTGCTGCTGCTGTCGTGTTCTCTATTCTCTTCGACTAGCTGACAGCGAGTTGTAATCAATCAATTAACAACGCAAAGCGGCTCTCTTCCGTCTTGCTCTTGTCGTTGCTGCTAGCTTTAGGCCTTGATCGTTATTACGTTAGGCAAGCAGGGATACCTTGGTTCGGTGTCTCCAACAAGGGATCGACCAACAATGTGAAAGGCAGCGACAGTGTCTACTGTGTGTGTGTGGGGGCAACGGGCATTTCTGAATCTGAATTCTGGTCCGTTTCTAATTCTCGATTTCTCGACCGAAGAAGATGATTTCATTAGAAAGTACTGCTATTGATACTAGTCTACCCTTGACTATCTCTTTTGACGAGGCTTTGTATTAACATGTATTGAAATTATATTTTCCACAAACATTGTTCATTTTAGACCCTACGAGACGGCCCATACCATCGCAACAGCGATCGTACTAAACAGAAGAAAAAAGGCGGGCGAGGAGGAGGAGGAAGAACCCGAGACACCCACAGAGTCCCTACAATAATGAGAGTTACCCTTTGTGTCAGTCCAACCATGGAAACCCGTAGACCTAGAGCAATCTAGCACTTTGCACGAGACTGTAAACTCTTCTTTCATATCCCGATTCCACACAAACGTATTCACTTTGGTTGCGCAGACAACTTTGTTGTCGGGGCATGTCGAAACGATCAGTTGACAATGATCGGAACCCACATTGCATTCGCCAGTATGGATGTTAAAACCCTTGCCGTCGGCGCAGTCGGCTTCAATGTACGATGCTATCTCGGATTTATGCACGTCCCATGTTTGGCCATCAACTGGAGTGCAATCTGCAATCTCTATCACCATTGATAGGAAGGCCCCAACAACCTGAAAGGGAAGAGCCGCAAATGTCGCTCTGAAGGCACTCGTCATTTTCTCGGAAGCAAGCTGCGCGGGTGCTTCCCAGGTTGCTGGCGCACACCAGGACCGTCAGCAGCAACCCGGTAGACCTCAAAGAACGAAGAAGACGGCGGGGGGAGAAATAATGAGAAGCACAATGCGCCATCGTGTGGGAACAAACGCTCACTGCAATGTTCTTGAAATCCTGGACAAATCGATCACTCGAAGCTTCCCGACAAAGAAGAATGAGAATGGCCACAACAAAAGAACAACTAACTTGACTACTCTTGCTGCCTGGTTCGGGGGTAGCTATTCGGGGGAGATGTGGTGCAGGAGTTCGCTTTTAGCCGCGAACAACATCATGGAATCGACTTTAATCGCAGACAATTGAGAGGAGTAAAGGAAGTAGTATTGGTACTTGCTGGCGACCTCTATCACAACATCATCATCATCACGTCCATTCGTCATCCGTCATCTACGTACGTCGTACAAGCTTCTTCTGCGACAGCAAACCACAGTACGTACTGATACTGGAGGCAGGTGTTTCAGATATAGGTATTCAGATAGCAAGTTTCTGGTTTCAGATGTTTCTCTTCTCTTCCTGTTCTCGATTTACTCTTTATAAACGATACGGACTGAAGAACAAGTAAGATGACGCCACGGCATCAGTCCTCGGGTCTTTTATTGAAGCTCTGCGCAGTCTTCTCGGACTCTTCGTGATAAGCCTCGCGCCAATCGCTGACGCTTGATCCGGCCCTAGCTTCGGTCAGTACTACGGCTTTCGTTGAAATCTACATACATGATGTCCGCGTACAATTTGTACTAGGTTCGTTGCCTCCTTGGGCAATCGCCTTTTAAGTTTCACCCCCGAACTCGACGCGATGCAACGCAAGATTATACCCAGCACCAACTCAGCATATAGACTACTCAAACCGCCAACCTCGCTCAGCATCATCGCGCGAACTTGCTCAAAGCAAAAGAGAGCCAGTGAAAGGTGAAAACAAGTCTTATCTTACAGCAGTCTACGGTCAACGGTTCCCATCCTACCTGTCTCTTTCGAGCAAGGGCCTGTACACACAGTACGACTCACTCACTCACTCCAGAGCACAATGAGTAGTCCTATTGCTGTTACCCCCAACACCAATCTCTATCAGTTTTGCGTCAATAAGATTGGTAATGAATCCGATATTAAGGCCATTTTGCAGTGTTATTCCGATCAGCTTTCCAACGATGTCGGCGCACGAGAGTTTTCTCGATCGGCCCTATTAGTGTACGCCGCTGGCCTCGTCTTCTTTATGCAAGCGGGATTTGCCATGGTCTGTGCCGGAGCAGTCCGTAAAAAGAACGTGCAGAATACCATGTTGAAGAATCTGCTCGACGCCTGTGGTGCTGCAGTAGCCTTTTTCACCGTGGGCTACGCCTTTGCCTTTGGTGGTATGAATCCGGATTCCCCAAACAAGTCATTCGTGGGGTCCACCAACTTTTTCCTCATGGGTGTAGACGACATGGCCTTCTGGCTATTTCAGTACGCCTTTTCCGCAGCAGCGGCCACCATTGTGGCAGGAACGCTCGCGGAGCGCTGTCAGATGGTGGCGTACTTGTGTTACTCCGTATTGCTCACTGGTTGGGTTTATCCCATTATTGTGCACTCGGTATGGAACCCCAACGGATTCTTGTCGGCTTATTCAGTCGACCCTCTCTGGGGAACGGGTGTTATCGATTTCGCTGGCTCGGGTGTGGTGCACGTTACTGGTGGTGTCACGGCCCTCGTGGCCACACTGATCCTCGGACCCCGCAGAGGACGCTTTCACGATGAAACTGGACGTCGTTTGGAAAAGCCAAGAGAGTTTCCCGGGCACTCGATTGCCTTGCAAGTACGTTTCGTGAATCAAAATTGTGTTATGGACTAGACTAGACTACTTGCTAACACTCCACCATTATTTCTTTGTTCATTTTGCAGATGCTTGGAACATTCATTCTTTGGTTTGGATGGTACGGATTCAACCCTGGCTCGGCGCTACTCAGTCACGTGCCGGGATCTGACGATATCGCCGCTCTCGCAGGAGTCAACACTACCATCTCGGCCGGAATGGCTGGAATTGTGGCTCTCTTTGCCAACCTCTATGTATTGGAGCGCTTGACGGGCGAACCCTTCTTTGACCTCAAGTTTGCCATGAACGGCTCTCTGTGTGGCTTGGTTGCTATTACTGCCGGTTGCGGTGTAGTGGAACCATGGGCCGCAGCTGTCACTGGCTTGGTTGCAGGTCTACTATACATTGTTGGTAGCAAAGCCTTGGTCTATTTCCGTTTGGACGATGCCGTCGATGCAATCCCTGTCCACTTGATCAATGGTGCATGGGGTCTGATTTCTGTCGGTCTGTTTGCATCTCCAACGCGGTTGTTGGCTGCCTATGGAAGAGACGAATATGTCGGTTGGTTCTACTCTGTTGATCGCGGTAATTCAAGTGCCAGACTACTCGGAACCCAGCTGGTTGGCCTCTTTTTTATTCTTGGATGGGTAATAACCATCATGCTTCCATTCTTTATCTGGTTGGACTGGAAGGGATGGTTCCGTGCCGATCCATTAGAGGAAATCGTCGGTTTAGACACTTCATACCATGGAGGATTAGCACTTCTTGCTGCCAATGGTGACGACGACGTCAATCCAGAGTACGTTACAGCGTACAAGAAAAAGAAGCAAGCTGAGACCACTCTTCGACGCAGAAGTCAAAGCCGGCCAGGGGTCTTGACGGAATCTACACGCGGTGACTCTCCGGAAGACGATGAGGATCATCCGGAGCATGATCCGTAAAAAGAAAAGTGCTATCACAAGATCAATACGCATGCGTGCTACGTATAAGCCCAAGCACTCGATCGCTTCTTGTATACATTTTCACATATTAATATTGGTCCCCTGGTTTTCCACTATTATGATAGGATTTTGCCCTCCAGGATCGCCTCTTTGAACGAAATGGAAAAGACCTCGTCGGAGAATCGAGCTGCTGATACTTGCGCATTAATTCGTAGTTTTATGGAATCGCGGGGCTTCATCGTCAAAGCTTGGTAAATATTCTCGGCATACTCGTTGACTGTCAAGGCGAGGAAACCTGTCGGTTTCCCCTCGAATGGAACGACAATGTCCGACTTGGGGCCGCCCGACCGGTGAGCAATAACGATTAATCCAGCGGCCATCATTTCGACAATTCCAATGCCAAAGTGCTCGTTCCACATCTAACACACATACATATATACATACATACACACATACACACACGCGACAAGTAAGTGAGAGGTCGATTCAAGGGTGCAACAAGGTGAATCAATCCATTCCAAGAGGCGCACGTACCGTGTGAATCCCGACGCTGGCCTTGCTGAGCCACTCCTGAATGACGGAATACGGTTGGTTCACGACAAAGCTCACCGAATCTACCAGATCCAGCGTCTTTGTCAGCACCCGCAATTGCTCTAGCCGTGCTTCGTCCGATGCCCCTCGGCAGCTTCCAATCAGCACCAGCTTGACAGTCTCCTGAAGCGACGGATGCGAGTCAAAGAGACGCGCGAGCGCTTCAATTTGCAGGACATGATCCTTTTCCGGCCGGAACTGTCCAATCGACAGCACGACAGACTGTCTCTCTTTGATAACGTCATTCTGTTGAAAGTCCGTCACCGCACACGGTGGAAAGACAATGTGTATTCGTTTCAGCCACGCGGCTCCCTTCCAAAGCGAGCAAATGTGATTGTACGTCCACGTGGAATTGACCAACGCCAAGCTGGACAGACTCCCAACCATACCATATAGTGCGGCAAACGCGGTATAATACAGCAGCTTGATAGACGTTGTCAGTCGACTCTTGGAAATGTACTCTTGATGGTTGTAGGCACTTCGTCGACGTTCCCAAACGAGATTCAACATGTCCGTGCTAATGGTTGGGTAGTGAACGTAAGCCAGTACCTTGCAGCCAAACAACACGTTGGCAACGACGTAGGTGAACGCACACCCCGTCGTGTCACAAAATATATGAGGCATGGAATGGTCACTTGCTGTTGCTGCTGCCGACAAGGACATTTGCAGGGCCTTGTAGGCCAGCCGCATCGTGCCAATGGATTCCAGGAGCAAGGAAAAGCTGCTCGAGGGTGCCAGAAAGTGAGAGTATTCGTTCAAATGTACAAACTTGAGCGGTAGATTCTTGGTTATGGTTATCGAGAATCTCTCTTGTGCGTGTTTGATCAAGTCTGTAGTATAGTAACGAGTGAACGATACGAATAGTGTATAGGCGTGTGAGAATGCTTCTTCTAGAGACGTTTCGACTGTCTGGTACGCATACTGTCGACGTACCATCCTTGTAGGAAACCGAGGGCCGATCAATGGTGTAAATGATTACCTCCAAGGCAAATCCCTGTTCCTGCAATCGCCCCAGCACTTCGATAATCTTCCACAGGACGCGTTCGCCGCCTCCTCCGGCTGCGCAATGGGGATGAAAAAAGGCCAAAACCTTGTTTTTTTGCGATTGCGTTTGCTTTTGTTGTTGTTTGCGTAGTTGGTTCGCTACCCGAGTTCGCTTCCAGACAATCCATGCTGCGGCGCTAGCAGCCGTGATGAGTGCGGATGCACAAAGGAACACGACAAGGGCGTGCAAGAGGAGCGTCATGGTCCACTGAATACCGAATCCAAAATATGAAAGATAGAACGCCGTTTTGCTTCTCAATGTAGTCTATTGAGGATCGAGTTTTCGAAAAGAGAAAGCTTTGCGCGCGAACCAAACGGACAAGCCATTTTTCCATTGCCCTGTTGCTCCGACAAATAAAGTAACGCCAAGCTCCAATGTTGACCATGTACACCACGAAAACGTACCGCCAGTTCTGTTGCCACAAGATCAATGACCACCGCCGCTCAAGCCTGGAACCGCACCGTTCCTGCCACCACCTTGGACGCCTGCACTCCTGTCGTCCAGCCGCAGCTCCTGCCTTGATGCTGCGCCCCTTGACTTCCCGCCTTGGCACGCGTCACCGTGGGCCGTTTCTGGCAGTCCGTTTCTAGCAGTCCGAGTACGCACCCGTCTGTCTCCATATCGAGGAGACTCTCACGGATGCTGTTTTTCGCCCAGTGGCATCCTTGTGGACTGAACTCAAGACTCGCGGTACTACTGTGGTGAATCTTGGTGTTGACATGCCTCTTGACGCTCTCCGCATCGCCAAGAACTCAGCCCTGATCTTCTCCATGCCCGAAGCGTGGAAGAAAGCTTCCTCGCTTGTCTCTTCTTTGGATGCGAAGGTTTTCACCGCCAACGCTGCCAAAACCGCCCAGGTCGTCTTCCAGATGGTCTCTGCTACCTCTTCCGAACTCCGCCAAGCAAATCTCCCGCAGCCATGGTCGAATCGCTTCGTTCACTTGCCGTGGCGCTGTTGATGCATTTCTTCTCCCGGAGACTGTTAATGTCCAGTCGGATGCGATCGCCACCAACTCTTGATCTGAGCGGTCCCGATTCAGTCAGTTGACCATGATTTCATGCTCCGACTTTGGTTTTTGGCCAGTTTACAATAAATAATTGCGCGAACTCTCATATAGTTAGACAGACCGCGACAGACGTCTCGCCCTCGATGGATGGATCGCCTCGATCGTCGACACGGAAAAAAATCGACCATGGCCCTACAATAAATACAGAACACACACAGGCAGTCGAAACATTACACCATACACGCACGACCAACATGACAGCATTAATAGGGTCGCCTGGTACTGCGACTAGCACTACTAACACTAGTAGCAGTACTACTACGACAGCCTTTCCCAACACGGCGGCCGAGTTTGTAGCAGTCGTCTTGGCCGCCACCGTGGGCGCGCGCCTCTTTCCCATGACGTCCATTCACAGTAGCAAGCACTTGCTGCCCATGGCGGGGATCCCCGTCGTCGTTCGCTTGCTGCGCTGCCTCGAACAGGCAGCCAACTTTACCGAATGCGTCCTGGTTATTGCGCAAGACGATGCAGTAACCGTCGCGGCAGTGTTGAACGAACAAGATGGAGGCTTGAGGACGGTGGAGCAAGTAGCTAGCAAGCCTCATCTTGTCGTGCAATCTAGTAGTAGTAGCAGCAGCAGCAGCAATGGTAGCAGTAAGAGCAAGAACAAACTAAAGATTACAATTGTTGTTCTGGGAGACGAGTGTCCCGGATCGGTGGAAGCCCTTCGACAGGTCGAAGCTGCGTCCGTGATACCCGCCAGTAGCCACGTGGTGGTATTCCCTGGAGATCTCGTGGTGTTTGATGCTGACGCGATCCGCAAGCTGGTGGATACTCATCGGCAAGGAAAGAATGCTGGAGCAGGAGCAGCTTGCACCATGCTCTTGGCCGACGTGGGAGAAGAAGATGAACACGGCGCGCCCCTCAAGGAATCGTCCAAACAAAAAAAGGGAGGACTCGCCCGCGAAGAGCAAGAGATTGAGTACATTGCCCTGACATATGCGTCTTCTGCGTCTTTCGGTGCGACACGTACTGCTACAACGACGACGACGACTACTGCTACTACTTCACCAGCACCACGAGTGGTTTGGAAGCAATCCAAGTTGGACGTGGAAGCCGACGAAGACATGGTGGGATCCACACCCAAGTTGGTGCTCCCCAAGCCACGTCTTCGTCACGGAGGTGTCACTCGAGTACGGACGGAATGGAGCGATTTGCACGTTTATGCCCTGGCACCTTGGGTCCGTCGACTGCTTTTGTCGCGCAAGAATCTCTTGTCCATTCAAGGCGACTTGGTACCACTCCTCATTGCCAGACAGTTTCATGGTGTCGTGGACGCGTTTGGTAGCCAAGCCGACAAGGAACTTTTGGACGACGTGTTGCGTGCCGATCCGACCCTTGGCACTTTGGGCGGCCGCACCGAAATTAGTGACGACACGACAACAACAACGAGTGCGTGCCGCGAGAGTTTGGCGCCAGACGCAACTGCAACAGCGACTGCCACGCAAACGAACCCCGAGTTTACTGTTCTCGCGCATGTGGTGGAAGAATCGGCCTTGCGTGCCAGTACGATTGCGTCGTACTTGTACGCATCCAAAGACGTTGTCACGCGGGCGGTACATGCCACCACACGAAACGACCCGTGCCTGTTTTTACCCGAGGGAACGAGCGTCAAGCCAAAGTTCACCTCGCTTCTCCTTCCCGAGACGGATGTGGAACACAAAAAGATTACTTTCAAGTCGTGCGCCGTGGGACGTCGGTGTCAACTCGGTGACAAGTGCCGTTTGAACAATGTCATTATCATGGACAATGTTATCGTGGGCGAAAATGTGATTTTGCAAAACACAATCATTGGAGCGGGCTGTAAGATTGGAGACAATTGCAACCTCAATGACTGTCAAGTGAGTCCAGGCAAAACGATCCCATCGGGAACCAAGGAAAAAGGCGAGTCCTTTATCTAACTAACCACAGGGAGTAACACACGGATAATCATCAACCCCGAGCAACCCAGCATTAGCTAGCTAGTAAAACACACACATTCTGGAGTAAGTATGAAGCTCTTTATTGTTTACGTCTTACTAGTTCCACCATCCCTCGGCATCGGTACGAAAGTCAAGCTCGGTCCACGGCAAAAAGAGAATATTTCCAGTATCCTTTTCGACATCGCAATGGGCAAGAGCGAGGGGGAGAGGGGCGGGTCCACGGACGACGACTCCCGTGGGATCGTATTGGGATCCGTGGCAAGGGCACTGGAACTTGTTGGTGGCAGCCGACCACGGGACAACGCAGCCAAGATGAGTGCACACTATATTTCAAAAAGAAAAACAGAGGGTTCGGGAGCGGTGAGATAAATGACCTAACGTCTCAGGTTCGGTTTCCTAGTTTTTGTTGCTGCTATAGCTACGACCGACTTACCAGCGTTCAAGCCGTAGCTCTCAATGGACTTATCTTCCTTGACAAGAATATAGCTGCGAGATGGGGGGACGAGAGAAAGAGTGAGATAATCGATATCCTAAAACACCGACCAAAAAGTAACACTCCAAACAGTACCGGTACTCACGTAGCATCTCCCTTGAGACCCTGCGCCAGAGAACGATCAAGGGCCGGCTTGGATTTGAGATAATCCTTGGCAATGATATCAATTCCAAGCGCGTCCTTTGCGACGACACCACCCGAGCCATCTCCACTGCTCGGAGGGACAAAGAAGGCAATGTAGGGAATACCAAAGGCACCAACGGTCAAAGTGGCAGAACCCACAACGATCAGGTTCATAATGTTACGGCGTTCTTGGTCAATGTAGAGTTCCTCGGCGGCCATCTTGCTAGGGGCAAGCGCGCTACGAGTATTGAGAGGAGTCGGAGCAAAGGCAGCCGAAGAGGCGGTAGCAACTAGTGCAATTACAACGGAAAGCTTCATGGTCAAAAAGGGAAGCTTAAAGTTTGTTTGAGGAGTTTATGCGAACACAGTTTGAATTTTGACAACTTTTTGGCGGGAGCTATTTTGTCCTACGCAGATCGAGTGCAACGAGGAGACGATTTGAAGGAGAAGACGAGCTCTAGAGCTCGTAGTTCTTCAAAGCCAAACACACACGGATCCAGAGCAGTAACCGCGACGATGCAGAGAGAGTTCAGTGTTTTTTCTTCCAAGCCTTATTACTTTACCAAGTCATCGTAAGACTTCTCTTTGAGCTCCCGTCCGCCGCCCCTTTGAAAACTCGGTGACAAGTGTCGTTTGAACAATGTCATTATCATGGACAATGTTATCGTGGGCGAAAATGTGATTTTGCAAAACACAATCATTGGAGCGGGCTGTAAGATTGGAGACACTTGCAACCTCAATGACTGTCAAGTGAGTCCAGGCTAAACGATCCCATCGGGAACCAAGGAAAAAGGCGAGTCCTTTATCTAACTAACCACAGGGAGTAACACACGGATAATCATCAACCCCGAGCAACCCAGCATTAGCTAGCTAGTAAAACACACACATTCTGGAGTAAGTATGAAGCTCTTTATTGTTTACG
>Ga0307978_1002015_pt1 | contig 14623 bp, 17 predicted proteins | sample OrgLakmetage1056_FD_203151 | JGI IMG/M metagenome (GOLD analysis project Ga0307978, IMG submission 203151) | Saline water microbial communities from Organic Lake, Antarctica - #1056 | ecosystem: Environmental > Aquatic > Non-marine Saline and Alkaline > Saline | place: Antarctica: Organic Lake...
TCTTTTCAGTATTCATTCAGATTTATACTTTCTGCAAGTGTTTCAGCTGGTGTCATTAGAATAGTATAAATAAAATTACTTTGGTTCTCCACATAACCACAATAGATCATACGGAACATCTTCTCATAATATCTCACAGTCCATTTTGTTTTGTTCTCTTTCTTGTATAATATTATTTGCTCTTTGTTCTAATCATTCTATTAGATGTGTTTTATACTCTAGTTGTGCATGGTTATATAATAAATTAAAGTTCTTCTTCTGATCGTAAATCAAACTGCGATACATCATAGTCTTGTTTTTTTATACTATCTATAGAATTTATGTATTAAACATTCATTGTACTTTTACACAACTCTCTAATCGTGGTTCAATATCTGTTGTTGTATATCTACTTTTGGTAATCATCTCATTACAATCATTCTTATACCACCATGTGTTGTATCTCCATACCCAATCCTCAAAACTTGCCATTCTATTTGGATATACCTTACTTATTTGATATCTTGTTCAGTCGCTATTGTATGCGTATTGCATAAGTCAGAATAAATTATTTTTATGTTTTCTTCATACTCATTCAGTACCTCATTTAGTTTCATGATAAGCTATAGAACTTGCTATCTCTACGCACCATACAGGATTGTTTTGTTGTGAGCATACATTTATCATATAGTTAGCTTCTTTTTCTGAGAATCACACTTTTATCATTACTTTTACTTGTTTTTCACGTGATATACTAGGTTCTTCTTGTACTTCTAATGTATCAAATTCTATTCTACTACTCATATAGATGAAAGAGTATGACACTAATGCTAATATTCAGATTATTATAATAATTCAGTTTTCTCTTATAAATTTTAATGTTTTCATTTTTAATTTTTGTATATAAATAAATTACTTTTTTATAACTCATGTAATCTGAGACATTATTGCTATTAGATGTAATAATACTTGTACGTCCATATTCATATATCAATACAATCAAAGCATAAATATTGTTACTTGACTGGCTATAAATATATTAATGTGAAGTATACTATATTTCATAGTTAGTAATGTGAATGATAAAGTTTATTTTTGTTTTATTCGTTTTCTAATTGTTCTTTCTTTTTCTAGTCATGCTAATATTTTCAAATAAAAGGTGTTGCAATATTTTGCTCCCATATTGAACAAATAATAGGATTTCTAGTACCAATATTTTCAAAGCATAATTCTGTTTCTCTCATCTTCTGATCTATAGCAAACATAGATTTCTCCATATTAGAACTAAAATGTTCAGTATCAGTTCGATCACTAGCATAAGTTGCGTTCAAATAAGATGCAATCATAACCAATCATACTATAACTAATAATTTAAGTGTGTAGTTCACAAGAGTGTTTTTCATAATTATACATAAAGAGTAAAACGACATCAGTATTATAACCATAAAATATTACTTTGCAACACTTTCTTTATCTTCTGTGTAGTCAGTATGACAATTTGGGCATATCAATCGTTTCTTTTCTATGTTCTTTACTGTATTAAAAGCTATTACTTCTATAAGAAATCAATCACATCTTTTGCTGTATGCTTTTCATCTATAGACCTCACACCTTTCTAGTTTCATGTTATAGATTGAGTAAAAAACTAATCTAGTAAATCCTTCCGTTTCTGTATGTTGTTTTCCATAGCATGTTCATAAAAATCATTTGATGTAGGGTATTTCTTTTTATCTGCTTTCTCATTCCAATAAACATAAATAACATCTCTTTGTCTTTTTGATAGACTTTTCTTTTTGTTTTCTTTTTCTGCTCATTGTTCTATAGCTTGTGGTAGATCATCTGGAAGTTTATCTACAGGGTTCTCACCTATTAGCAGGAATACAGCTTTTTGGAATAGTTGATCTAATACCAATAGTTGCTCTGGTAATAGTTCGCCACTTTCAAAAGTTATCTTATATGACCTGTCTTTCATTTTTTGGAAAGAAACGAGCTGTCATCATATCGTAGTTTGCATAGTTTAATTATAAATAAAGCTATTACATAGATAATCACATCATTCCTATAAACATAAATATAAGCATTACTCAGATAGTTATTCTTAATCGTTGTGGTGCGTTCTTGTGTCATCCAAACATTATTACTGCTCCTCGAATTTGTCCTGTAAGCATAACCATTCATAATAAGAAGTACATTATTTCCATGAGTATATAATAATAATATAAAATTAACAATATTATAGGTGCTTGATAAATTACTTTATCTGTAGATTATGCTTTACTTGAATATGTACTCACTCAATCACTAATCCGTCTTCAATATCTTTTTTGAGTGTCGCTTTATCTACTGTTACGGTTGTTTTTTCTTTCATGTAAGCATTTGGGATGTTGTCTTCTTTTTCTACAATTAGACTCTTTGATTTTCTAAATGATAAAGCAAATGTTCATACATTTATTTTTTCTATTCAAGCATTTTGTAAATTCATAGAGATGTATCATTTCAATCATTCAATCCTATTCTTTCTTGTTGTTTTCATTTTTGATAGTCTTGCAATCTCATTATCTATTGCACCAATTTCTCACTCAACTCATTTCATATATCAAATAATATTTTCTACTTTTTCTTCTCTTTCATCTTCTATTAGATCTAATTCTTCTAGTGTCATATCTTCATTAGATAATAATTCATTGTATTTCTTTGTTATTTCGTATAATTTCATGGTTACATACGATATAAAGCTAAAACTTTTGTCTTCATTATTTCAGTAAGTGTGTAATTTTCTTGTATAACTTTTATAGCTTCTTCTTTGCTATACTCTCACATTTTCTTTTTGAATCATTCAAGTGATTTTGCTGTAAATTCTGGTTTTGTTTTTTTGTTTGGTGTATCAATATCATTTGAATGCGTATTGTCTGTATCATCAATAGCTCCTGTAGGAATAAGGAATATATATAACAAAGCATACTTCAAAGCATATGTTGTAGCCTTTCATGCTCACTTATCTTGCGAGTCCACTCATTGACCATATCAAGCTATTTCAATATATTCTCACGATTCATGTAGCAACATATATTTAGTTTCTACCTCTGTCATTATAGATTGTTTCTGTTTGGTTGTTGTTTTTCATTGATATGTAATATCTTCCTCTCGTCTTGATATATGAGCTGTAGGTTTAACTGAAATAGGTACAATACATAATCAATTTTTTGACATAGATTCTCTACAAATAGTTTTTACATCTTTGTCATTAACTCAACTATAAGCAAAGTTTCAAGATCATACTTTACTATTTTTTTCTATTCATTTAATTTCTTTCTGTACTTCTATAATCGCTTTTGCTATATTTTCCATTAGTCTCTACATAATCAACAAATAAAAGGTCAATGTTCTGGTTCAAATCATTCACTATCATAAACTCAACAACTACCACATTCAATATGTGTATCTTGCAATTTATCAAAACAATCATGGCAAACAAACGTCTCTTCTCCATCTACTGAAACATCTATAGTTTTATCTTCTTCACACCAATCACATTTATTTTCTTTCTTTTGTATCATGTGCTTAGATAATCATTGTAAGATAGTTAGTGCATCTGTAGAGTTCATATTGATGTATAAAGAGTAAAACACATACACAATAACAATCTAGTCGGTGCTAGTGATGTTTCTCGTGTGTTCTTATACTAACCATTTTATTTTAGATTGCAACACTTTTTTACACTTCATTTATTCTCGATCATGTATCACTTTTTCGTATACCTTTATTGTTTTTCGATCAATTACTCTGTCGTTAGTAAATCAAAGTTTTTCTATCTGTTTTTTTGATTTAGTTCAATATCATTGTTTCACAATATATAATTTTGAAAATTCTTTTGGGTATTGCTTTTTAAATCTTTTTATCTTAGTTATTGACTTACTATCAAGTCGTCATTTTACCTCATATCGAATATCTAATTCGGGTATATAAAAGTCTGGTGTATATGATAATGTTCACCTTTTATATCATGAAAAATAAAAAGTCTTTGGTTCAAATATATACTTGATATTTTTTAAATTTAACCACCTTGCAAAATTTGCTTCTGTTGCACTCCTAAAAAATACATCATCTAAATCTTTTCTTTTTCATGATTTTGTTCTTGAGTATGCGTTTCATGACTTAATATGATTATTCCAATTTCATCTTCTCTTTTTTGTTAATAGCATTTTATCCATAATATCTTCTTTTTCGGATTCTGTTTTTTTATGTCGTCGTATATCCCTATTTGAAAATTTCTTTTTTGTTTCTGTGGTGTGTTTTTTTCATAACATTCATTTTGGATGTCATTTTTCTTTGATGCTTTTTTTTGATGCAATTCATATTTTCTTTTTTGTTTCTATAGAGGGATTTTTTACATGTGGCATATTTCATAATTCTATTTGTTTCTTCATAAAACTTGAATGAGCTGGTCTTTTTTTTCAAACTTTACTTAATGCAGCACGTTTTTGAAAGTCTCTATAAAAATCAGAATTTGTATTCAATTTTAATTTTAACTTACTTGATTTTGCTCTAATAGAGGAAATTGTTTTATTTAATTTTCTTGCACAATATTCTTTTCATTTATTTGCGTAATTTTCTATTAACCAATATTCATCTTCTTTTTTTCGCCTATTCATAATCAAAAATAATAAATTAAAATCTCTCATTATATTTAGCCTTTCTTGATACTTCCCGATTTCATTTTGTTCTACGCATGCTTCATTGAATAGCTTGTCTTTTTTCTTGTAGCTTCTGAATCTCTTTGATAATAGTTGATGCTGGTTTCATTGTGCAAAGTTAAATGTAAAATCTAAGAGCCACTTATTTTCATTATCCTATATTTGTCCACTCGTACTAATTCAAACTCGCTCACTACATTCTATAGTTATATAATCAACGGTGCACTTAATTATTTAGACCAGTAATTACTCCACATTCTCTCTATCTTAGCACTTCTTTTCTCTGTTTTCTCTTTTTTGGTGATAGGCTTTCAATTTTTCAGTATGTATAGCATTTCTTTTCGACGTTTAGTCTTCTGGAGTTTCTCCATCTAAGTTGTTAAAAAATAAAAGTAAAACTAATATGAATGAAAATCAACATCAAAAATATAGATATCTATTTTACTTTCATCTACTGCTAAATTGTTTTTTAATTTTAATAAGTTCATTTATATATAATAAGAAAGATAAAAACTATCAGTTAAGCATCTTGAAGTATTTGCTAGTGTATGGCAATGCCATATATCCACACTCTCCGTTTCTATTTGCTTTTATTTTTATATCTATTGTTTCACTATATGGGTCTCTTTGTAAAAACATTACACAACTCGCATCTTGTTCAATACTTCAACTATCTCTAAGATGATGTAGTTCTGGTTCTGGTGCTTTTGCAGCTTCTCTACTTAGTTGAGATAATAATACTATAGCTATTCAATACTTACCTGCCAGTATTTTTAATGTTCCTGTTATATCTTCAACCATATTATTTTTATTTCATCTATATGATTCTATTCTAATCAATTGTAAGTAATCAATGAAAACAACCTTTACTCCATTTGCTACATCATGTGCGATATTTCTTTCTATATCGTGGAACATTCTACTTGTATGAATATAACACCAACTTTTTTCTACTATCTTTCACATAACATTAGTAACTTTTTCTATAACTTCTGGCAATTTTTTATGTAGTTGTCGTGCTTCTACATCACAGGTTAAACATATTGCTCTTTCATGAATCTCTTGAGCAGTCATTTCAAATGAATGTATGCTAGTGTTTATTCATTGTTTTCTAAGTACCATACAAAAATTTAACATTACAGATGATTTACCTACCTTTGGTCTGGCTGCAATAACATACAATCATCACTTTCTCCATCATCAAGTAAAGAAATCTAATTGACTATAACCTGTTGTTTCTGTGATAAATATAGGGCTTTCATCTGAATTGAAATACAAATGCATAGTATCATATACTCAAGGAAACATAGTATCAACTATTTCTTTTTGTTCTATTCAAGCTAACGACTCATGCATCATTTTTGATATATCATGATAATCTAATTGATCTGTACCAGCTTCTATTCTTCTTGCACAGTCAGTAAGCATTTTCTTATTATAGTTTTGTATGATTAAGTTTTCGTATGTTTCAAAGTTTCTACTAGTTATCGCTACAGTTGACAATTCAAACATTTCATCAGTAGTAGTTCATGAATAGTAAGAAGAAATACTTATAGCATCAATAGACAATCATTCTTGTAACATCTTTAGCATCTGTTCAAAAAGAGCTGAATATTCTCTAATTGTAAAGTGTTTCTTTTTCAATATAGTAATTTTTAGTAATTCTGGAGAGATAAGAAAACAACTAAGTATACCTTGTTCTGAATTTATTGTGTTCATCAAGATTGTTTAATAAATAAATCACGTTCAGCTTTAATGTCTGCAGCAGTTCTTATTTTAGGTTTTTGTTGAACAGGATTTTCTTTTTTGATTCGATTATTAGCTGTCAGATATAATGAACTATATTTTTTATTTCATTTGTAGTTTTCTATACTGTCCAGTATCTGATCTATCTGTTCAAGAGAATATCACTTCTCTTTTATAGTTTCTACTTCCTGTTCAGAAATAGACAAATGTTTGAAAGACCTATATACTTCTTTTTCATTCTTCATTCTTCATTCTTTTGTTATAGTATCAGCCTCCACTATTGCTCCACTATTGCTCTCGTGCGTCTCTCATGCGTCTCATCAACTTCACTCATCCTGAAACTTGTTATATTTCAACACATTCAAGTTGAATCATCTTATTCTCTTGTGCGTCTCTATCATGTCCGAAATCTTCATTCGCTTAATGCACTTATACACCTGATTTCTAGTTGCTCAAGTAGCAGACATTATCATTTCATAAGTGAACCATCATTCTCATCTATTCAATCTATTGCTATCTTTCCAATTAACTTCATTGATAATATAGAACCATATCTTAAACCATTTATCTGGTTTATAAAATATATCGCTCTGTATTGTTTCTTTGTTCCATTTAGTAAAAGCCATACAATAATTTAAGAATAAAAAAAGCTGGTCAACCCGTCTAAAGGTGCAACCAGCTCTGTGTGTTTTATTCTTTACAGAGTTGCATACTTGCGTATGGATTTTTTTGAGTTTACTCTCAATTAGACGGGTTTTTATAGCTGAAATACATCAACTAAGCACAGTATACACAATACTTTATAAATTGCAATAGTTTTTTATACTAAATCATGTTTTTTTCACAAAATTTCTTTTGCACGTAAATAGTAATATTCTGAAACAAAACATGCTTGATGTTTAATTTTTCAGATGAAATAAGTGATCGTATACATTTTGTTTTCACATTAGTAATTAAAGTATAGCACGTGGCTATATATTCATATTATAAGAACAAAGTCTTAAAAAGCAAATTTTAAATACAAAAAGGGATTGTAATTAGTATCTTTTTATATACTATACTAGTACTTTACTATATAAGTATTAAATATGCAAATAGATGTACATAAAGCAAAAATGGAGATCAAAAGATTGGCACTAGCTAATTGATGTAGTCAAGTTAAATGAATATTTAAAGATGGGAACTCCCTAGTCCCTGTATGGTATCAATCATTAAGAAACGCTTATAAAAAAGAAAGGATGTCGGCGGCACTATGTGTTCATTTAGAAAATGCGTGAATTGATTTGGCTAATATAGCTAAGTAATGCAACCCTATGTTGCAATAAAGTTTGATTCATATAAACTTAATAGTGACTTTGATGGACTTCCTGTGTGTGAATGGTGTGAGGTTAGAAGATCGCAAGACATAGATCATATATGGGGTCGTAGGTGAATATTAAAGTTAGATAGAAGAAACTTAATATTTGTTTGTAGAAAATGTCATATGGAGAAAGGTGGAAAAAAATGGAAGATTGCCGCTACGATGCTAGTCCATGAGAAGTTAGAGCGTATATGGTGAATAGAAATTAGTCCTTTATCTTATTTATAATCATGTCATACTTTCGATTTATTATGTTTGCTGCTAGTTTATTTGTTTCTTGGAAGATAGTAAAAGAGTTGTCTAAGAAATAAGAGGAAAATTGGAGATTAAAGCGTAAATTAGAAGCATGTAGGCAATTAAATAAAGAAGAGAAATAGAAATTTCCCGTGGTTGCGGGTTTATGTTCCGGAGAGGTTAATGACTTCCCTTGATGGAATGCTTTGACTACTACATCATGTGCGGTTATGAGGGTTCTAGATGTACACACTCATTTAATGGTTTTATTGATTCCACCCGCTTTATGCTTTATTTACAAAAAACTCAATTACTTGATTTATAGCACTAATAACACCGTTTATTGTACTTCCATTATGTGTTAATCGAGAAGTGAGTATGAAACTATTATGTATATGAGTAATTATTTGACTGTGCTTGGCGTACTCTTGCACGGTCGTTATGTTTAATGTAGCTTAATTGGCAAAGCAAGCGTGTACACATAAAACGGTGGCTATTATATTGGTTCGAGTCCAATCATTCTCCTCTAAAACGTTTTAGCTCTTATAGCTACATAAAAACGTGAAGTAACTCTAAGAGATTTACCCCACTATATGTTCTATGTAAAAATTATTATTTGAGTTCTAATTATTTGATTATTGTTTATGATACAATGCGTAATGAATCTAGTTGCTTATGGTTGTTTTATTTGTTAGTGCTTATTAAATATGATGTGATGAATGATATATAGAATAATCTTTACAAACTAAAGAATACTCATGACAAAAGAAACACCTAAGAAGAAAACAGTAAATAAGAAGTGAGTAAAGAAATGACCACAAAAAACATATAATCGAGATGCTATGAAACTTGAGTATTTTCTATCTCCAGAAATGTCTATAGGAAAACGACTACAAGAGAATCATAACTTAGTTAAAAGAAAAAACTGAAATTTAGATAAGAAAACCAGATGACGGTATTGAGAGAAAATAAGGAGAATAAAAGAAATCTCTAATAAGATACAAGATGATATACAAGATGATATGCTTCGTCAATTGTGAACTTCTAAGAAGAATATCCTCAAAGGTGTTATGAAGGTGTCGGAGATGATGGCTATGAAAGTATTCTCTGAAGCAAAAGCTAACGAAAAAGAAGTAAAAGCATGAGGTAAAATAAAAATACCGTCGCTAGATGCTTCGGACATGGAGAAGTATTGGAAAATGATTAAAGTCGAGCTGAGAGAACCAACAACTGTTTCTAAGAGTGATATTGTTACGAATGATGCTTGAAGTATAGATGAAGATGATTTAGAAAACGATTATTAGAATAAATTTTTAGATATTCGTATCATATGACTAAAAAAGAAAGAAAGCTTAGAGCAACTAAGCTCGTAGATACATACAAACAGATACACAATGTAATCGCTGAAGAAGCATCTAGATTGTGAATGACTTTTGTTGGTGTTACTTATGTTATGGATTGAACAGATATGAAAACATGTGATGTTAAATTGGATTATATACAGGTATGAGCAAACTATTATGATGAATCAATTATAGAAAAGAATATTAAAAAGAACTTTAGAAACTCTGCTGACTGACTATTAAAATAAATCTTTTATATTTTTTTATATCTCTATGTGATTAAAGTCCAAGAAATGGAGATATAAAAAAATGTATAAGTTAAAGAATAAGAAAGATGAGATTGTTCCATTCATTAAAAATACTGCTCAGATACTTATTGCTAAATCAAGAAAGGCTAGTAAAGAAAAAAGATGATGTGTCAGACTATTAATATTGAAAGCTAGGCAGTTATGATGCACAACAGATGCAGGTATAGATTATCTAGATAATTGATTGATGCACAGGAACAAAGAAGTTGCTATTCGTGCACATGATAAACCAACACAGAAAGAAATTCTGAGAAAGATTAAATACACATATAATAAAATACCTGCTGTGAATAGAGGAGACTGAATCAAACGAGAAAAGCCCCACGCATGATATGATAATGCTGATGAGATTTCATTCTCTAACGATAGTCGTATCAGAGTGGCACTTGATACCAGTTGAACTACTGTATCGAGCTTACATATTACTGAATTATGAAAAGTTGATGATGCAGAAGCAGTAATGGCTAATCTTCTTCCCTCTGTTCCTAAATATTGAAATATTACTATCGAGAGTACTGCTAAATGAATTAATTATCTATATAGATTATGGAACGACTGTGTTTGATGAGATTGACCATACGATACTCTATTTCTTGCTTGGTTTCATGATGATACATATTGGCTAGAATTAGATGAGTGAGAAACAGAAGTTGAATTACCAAAACAATTAGAACATCTTCATGAACTAGATATTACTGAGGAACAAAAGAAACGATATAAAGCAGAATATGGAAAACTAGATAGAACTGTTTTCCAAGAATACCCCTCTACTCCAGAAGAAGCATTTCTTACATCTGGAGAATGAGTGTTTGATGTTCAGTTATTAAAGAAGTTGCCTACTGTTCCATATAAAGAAGATAGCAAGTATCCATGACTTAGAATATACAGAGAACCACAAAAAGAATTATTTCACTATCGAGGAGTTGATACAGCTGAATGATGAGAGAACTGAGATTATTCGTCTATTGTTATTAGAGATAAGCAGAATAAATTATATGCTACATATTACAGAAAAACTCCCTCTGATGAATTAATGGAAGTAGCAAACTATCTATATGAAATGTGATACACAACTACTAATATGGGTATAGAGAAAAATGGTGTATGACAAGCTAGTATTATATGTGCGAAGAAATACTACTGGTTCGATAATGTGTATAGACAAGAAGTTTATGACGAAAAAACACAAAAGAAAACAAGTAAGATATGATTCCATACTGGAAGAAATAGAAAATCTATTATAGAACTATTTGTTGCTCTAATTAGGAATTGAGATATGGATGAGTTCGATGATAGACAAAAGAACGAGATGTACGGATTCGTATACTGAACTAATAATAAACCTATGGCAGAGAAAGGTGCACATGATGATTTTATTATGTGAGACGTTATTTGTTGTTGGATGATAGAGAGTAGACCGTACCTATAGTTTTACATTATTATTACATATAAAATGAATAAAACTTGAGCATGACTAAGAGCATTTTTCTTTTGATTTTTATGAGCACATCATTTCTATCTTGGACAGTACTCGTACTGAATTATCTATATACTATTCTGTTGGACATTATTACCAAGTGTATTCTCTTTGTTCGAAGCGATAGAGTTTTGGAGCATGACAGAAGATGAATTTAATAAAAGGTACAAAAAATCAATATCATAATCATATAATTTAATTATACTGATAATAATTATTTCTTATATTCATTATATGGCTCTAAGAATGACACCAGAACAGCAGTCTACACTATTTAAGCAATGAATGCTTAAAAAGTACCAGACTAACGAATATATAAGAGATAAGAATAATCCTAATTTTGTATATATCAAAGATAAATTCTTTGCTAACGAAAAAATAGAAAAGATTGCAACATTGGTTGTTGGTAGTTGAATGTTTCTTACTGTTGGTTCTGTATTCGCTAGTCGTGTTGGAAATCCAACTGTGAAAGTTGAACAAGATAGTAAGTTGGATTGAGATATGCCAGTTAATAAATGGGTAAAGGATTATTGTAGTATCTGATTCGCTTGTATCGGTCTAGCAGTAGATGAGGATTGAGTGTTTTCGCTCGTGCATGTTCCTGCTGAGAGTTTTATTATTCTGGACGGAAATTATACAACAATTACAGTATACGAAAACGATAATAACAGAGATGATAATAGTGTATATATTTTAGTTAAAACATTCTTTGATAACTGAACTATAGAAAACCAGTTATATAAAAAGAATGGTTACTATCTCGCAGATAAATCTTCTGTAAACACAAACTTCACTCTGGATAATGCTGAAAAAGTATGACTGGAAACTATAGAACAAACTAAAGAATTAGAAGAAATAGAAAATATAGGTATGGAAATTAATCCATTACAACTCGTAATTTACGATAAAGAATATTTTGACCAATGAAAAGAAGTATCATACTTTATTGAAATACAAGATACTGTATTCTCTATGGATAGAAAAGAAACAATGTTTGATACGCAATATCTACAATATGTTGATGCTTACGTTCTGATGAAGAATATAAAACTTCCAGAAAAACTTATGAAGAAATACTCTGACTGAATTAAATTGGATTATGCTAGTTTTGGAAAAACATTTGTTTCAAGTGATGATAAGGCAAGTATAGAATTTATTAATAATACAAATGCTTTATTGAAAGAAGCTAAGGAACAAAAACCAGATGATATAGGTAAAATTTCTGCTATTACTTCTATTCCTATGGAGTTCTTAGGAATGGAAACTAATGAATGAGCAATATGAGAATGAAGTAGATTATTAAAAATGTCTGTTTTCATATCCAAAATAGAACATATTAGAAAAGAGATAGATAAAATTATACAACCAATTATTCAAGAGATTGATGAAGATGCACAATATATTCGACCAGATATATTCCCTAAGTCTGCAATGGATAAGCTAGAAGAAGTTAGCAAGGCAAAGAGTGAATGATTAATGTCGCATAAACTCGCAATAATGAAGTACCAAAACATCTCTCCAGAAGAAGCAGATGCACAACTGATAGAAATAACAGGAGAAACACCAGAACCAGTCGTTATTGATAATGAAGAAGATTTACCTCCTAACGATAACGAGAATGAAGAAGATTAATATTTCTGATGTAATAAGTCCATTCTCTGATACATTCAATGCAGTATATGAATGAATGAGAAATAACAAGGATTTGTTTATTAAAATTAATTTGCTAATGTATGGATTAATAGTTTGATTGCTTATACTGAGATTGTTCGGACTTGTGTAGTTCGAATAATCAACTGTATGAATCGTCATACAAGTTTCCTCTTGAACTTATCAAGTTGTCGCTTTCATTGTCGGCGTTATGACTTTGCTGGCTCCTTATAGCCGTCATTTATATTGTAATTATTATTCATGTGAGAATTATCACCGGAAGTTATCGCTACATTACCTCAAGAAGCACAAGACCACATTGCTCAGTTAGCTACTGAGAATGAAAACAAAGCTTGAGCATTAAAGGAAATGAGAGATAAAAACAAAGAGTTATCTACTGGAGTGAGTGTAATGGATGATGCTACAAAAGCTGAACTCGATGAACTTAGAACTTTCAGAACTTCTGTAGAAACTGAGAAAACTACTCAAGAAGAAGCAGATGCACTAAAGAGATGAGAACACGAAACAGTTATTGCTAGCAAGGATGCGAAAATTACTGAATTAGAGTGATTAGTAACAGACTTAGGTGGTCAAACTACATCTTATGCTGAAATGTTTGGCTCTATGGTTAGTTCGCAATTAGAATTAATTCCAGAAGCTGAAAGAGAAGCTGTTCAAGTTGTTTTAGACAATACACCAATCTGACAGAAACTTACTGTTGTTGGAAAATTTGTTGAACTTCATTGAGGTGTTAATAAAAAAGGTGTAAGTCCAACTGCTCCATGAAAGAGGACTACTGTCACTGACGATAGCGAATATAAAAGAGCAATCGCAGAATGAAATGTGCAACTAGCTATGAAACTAGCACCTACTAGAAAACTTAGGTAAAAATTCTTTTTAATTTATTCATTTTAATCAGATGTCTATAGATACAACTACAAACGTACAAGACAGTTATTCACATGCTCCTATCGCAGTTAGAGATTTAACAACTGCATTCGAGATGATTCAGAAACAAAGACCTGCTTTAATTATGTCTGCACTTCCAATTCTTGGAATGCCTGCTACTAATGTTAAGCATGAATGGTTGAATGATACTGTTGCTCCTACTGAGTGGACATTGACTGGTGCTTATACTGCTGCTGACGGTGATTTTACTGTTGCAGATAGTGATGCTTTCAATGTTGGTATGATTCTAGAATTTGAAGATGCTACAACTCAGAAGACACCTAATATGACTGCTACAGTTACTGCTATTACTAATGCTACTACTGTTGCTATCACTATGAGTGGAACTGATACTAATCTTGCTAATGGTTCTACTGTAAAACTTATTGCAGACCCTAGAGAAGAAGGTAGTTCTAAGACTGGTAGAAAACAAACTATTCCAGTTGCAGCAGAAAACTACACTCAAATCTTCTCTAAATTGGCTGAAATTACAGGAACTCAAGCAAGTGTAAATACTTATGGTAACGTAGACTTGTCATACCACGAACAAAAAGCATTGATGGAAATTCTTTACGAACTAAATCAATCTGTTATTTCTGGTAAGGGTAATCTTCCTACTAATAATGCTACAAAGAGAACAATGAAAGGTATCAGACAATTAATTGTTGATGCAGGAGGTTTACTAGATGCTAGTGGTTCTGCTTTGAGTATTGATTTATTCAACTCTGCTATCCAAAAGGGTATGAATGCAGGTGCTTTAGATTTAAATACTGCAATCGCTAATCCTGCACAAGCTAAATACTTTAGAAAATTGAATGATTCTGGAGATAATCCAGTAGTTACTCAAGATTCACAAGTTGCAGGTAACTTTGTAGAAGTATTTA
>Ga0307978_1002022_pt1 | contig 14605 bp, 5 predicted proteins | sample OrgLakmetage1056_FD_203151 | JGI IMG/M metagenome (GOLD analysis project Ga0307978, IMG submission 203151) | Saline water microbial communities from Organic Lake, Antarctica - #1056 | ecosystem: Environmental > Aquatic > Non-marine Saline and Alkaline > Saline | place: Antarctica: Organic Lake...
CAATGCAGTATACTTCACGAACGAAGCCTGCCGAGGCCGAAGCCGGAAGCCGAAGCCGAGGCCGAAGCCCTGCCTTCTGCGCTTCTGCGTGAATGCTTCGCGGAATGGGGCACGGGAACTGAAAGACTGATGGCAAAGATGAGGAGCAAGCTCAGCATGGCCTAGGAGAACGGACGAACGCACGCACGCTGCCCACACACAAGAACGGGGCTACGTACTACGTATGTTAAGCTCCAGGAGAGTACTTATTTACCAGGTAGGGTTTTAGCCGGCGGAGGGGACAGAGAAGGTCAGTTGTATCTTACTGTTCATAGCACCATCCGATTAGCGTGCTTCATGACCGGCCTGGTAATAATTTGGGCCTGTTGTGACTTCAAAAATTCATAAATCACACGCCACCCCCTCCGTTTTAGCTTCGTCGTCGAGGAAGACTTCAAGCGCGCGAAAACCGACCTCTCTGTTCTCTTTGGTCTGCCTTCTATACGCCATTTTGCGCTTGTCCCCCCTCCCCCCTCAGATTATTCCCGTGTCCCACGACTCACATTGATGGAAGTAAGTTACCTTGGTGGCGATGCAGTTTATGCAGTGTGCTGTCCGCAGGTCTTCGGCGTCAAAGAGAAAAAAATCATTGCCACCGTACGAATCGTGCGCAGTTAGGGGGATCCAAGCAAGTCAAAGGTCGAAATACCACCAAAGATATTACAATTTGAGTCAGACGCAATGCCCTCATCGTTCATCAGGGGCCAGGGGCGTGTTTGGAAGGCATGTCTACACATCTATACAATCACCCAGCTACTCGCCTTCTTCGTCTAAAGCGCCAATGATTGGTTCCTTGCTCTACTCTGATGTCCCAAGCCACAACAACTGAACACTACACACGGCCGAGGCTTACAGCTTCTGGTGTTATGGGCTAATGGTGCTTTGTTTGCACCTATATTCGATTTTCCTAGTTTCTAGTTCTCAGCCATAGCTCAAAATGCCTGTTTGCTTACTAGTTACTAGCTCGTTTCTGGGCATAGAATTAGTGTTATCTGAAGGTCCATTACAAGAACTGGCTATGGCAGGTAATGCAAGTAAAAGCGAAGAGAGATAAGCAAGAAGTTAGAAGTTACAATCCAGGAACAGCTGATGCGAGGGTGGGTCGGTCTGGAAAATTAGCTTTGCGGCCCACGGATGCGGCCTTCTCGTCATAAGCACGAGCTGCTGATACGTCACACTCGAAGTAGCCTAGGTGCATTTTTTTGTGATCTATCTTGATTTGAGCCAGCCACTTCTTCCTGCGCTTATCCCACGAAACCCCAACGAATGGGGAAGATTGGCATTCTGGAGATTGGTTCTCTGTTCTAGCGTCCAAGTTGTCAACTCGAGGAAAATTGAGTCTTCGGCCATGTGGGGCTGCAGCTCTGTCGTAGGCTCGAGCTGCATCTTCTTCCTCGTCAAAATACCCAAGGTGGAGCCTCTTCCTTTGAATGGAAATTTCAGTACGCCACCGTGCCTCTCGGCGATCCCAATGAACGCCCACGAAGGTGCTGGCTCTCTTCACAGTTGAAGCCACCCTAGTCTGACGTCGTTTTGAGGCACGTCCTGTGCCTTCGCCAACCGGAAAGTTCACCGGGCGATCGAGGGCGCCAGCATAACCATCATACTTTCTCGCTGCTGCTTCTTCACTCTTGAAGTATCCTAAGTGCTTAACGGTGCCGTCCACAGTGATTTGAGATTGCCACTTGTTATCTCTTCTGTGCCATGATACACCCTTGAATTTGGAAACCTTCTTGCAATCGTTCGTGCCCTTGACGCCACTTCCAACACGTTCGTAAGGCAAGTAAAACAGAGAGTGCGTGACCTTCTCAGTTTGGTTCTTTTCAAGGCTGCTTTGATGTCCCTTCATTGATGAAACAGTAAGACCACGACCCAGGAGGAAAGCACGATTTTCTGCGGGAGTTCCCAACAGGACCGGCAATGGGGCCCTCTCCGAAGCTGGATGTTTTAATGTAGATGCAGCAGGCGACATTGGCCATGAAATGCCGTCAAGTAGGACTGTGCTGCTCGCATCGTACCTTGTAAGCTCAAATGAAGTGGGAAATTGGCGATTTAACTCTCCGTCAGATTGGCCCGGTGGTAAACCTAGAAGCTCACCAGTAGGGAAAGTATTTGCTGGAGGGAGCTTGTTCGCGAGAGGGGATCGAGGCCACACGACGACCTCGTCACCGATCATTTCAGACTCGTCGCGAGGTGTAAAGCCTTTGGGTGCCAAGTTGTCGCGAAGGAGCTCGCCTTCCACGCTGTCACGGCGAAGTGCAGTCCGAAGACCAAGTAACGCCCTTTCTTCTAGGATAGATACCTTGTACGGAGTCGTGCCCAATTGCCTCGCCACTTCGCCCAAGCTAAGGGCTGCTTGTGGATTTTTTACTCTTTTGCCACGAGCGCTTTTCTTTTGAAATTGATTTGAGAGGCCAACTCCATATCGAAGTCTCAGCACATGAGCTTCGTCTTGCTTTAATGTCTCGAGGGCTCTCTTGACTATGCCTTCAACCTCAAGCTCTTCTTGTAACGATTCAGATGCAGGCCGACTTTCCGACAACGCTGCGACAGCTTCTAATGACCCTATGCCATCACTGCCACTCCACTGAGACGCCACACCTGCTTTTGATGAAGATCTTCCGATATCACTTCCACGCCCTGGATTTGAAACTGCATTTAGAGGTACAGTGTTACTCGTTGACTGCCACAATCTCAAGACATCTTCAAGTCGAGAGACGGAGACACCTGCCTCCGCTGCCCATTCTTGCTTGCTGATTGCCGCATTGCCACCGTTTGTGCTCATGATCCGATCTCGAGCTTTGCGCAATTTGCTCATGGCATCGTCGAGTCCGCGATTCACGCGAAGGCCAGTGCGATGCTCCTTCAGCATGCTCAGCATATGCGCTCGTGCGTAACTGTAAGCAAATGTCGAAAAGCGTGCACCATTTCTGTAGTCAAATTTCTCGGTAGCTTCCATGAGCCCTACGCAGCCTTCTTGATAGAGTTCTCCGAGCTCTAGACCCTTCATTGACGCAGCGTGCTTGTATTTAGCTGCAAGACTTCGAACCATAACCATTGCACCCACCACCAGCTCAGATCTAGCTCGTTCAGCTTGTCTGAGAGAAGTTTGGAGCATTTTCACGGTCGCATCGGGTCCCAGCACTAAAGTGGCCAGCTCAGCTTCTGAACACCGAGGCCGCTCAGTTCGAAGCTTGTTGTACCTCTGAAGGATAGGTAATTTTTCGCCGAGCATCCGTTCGCGCATCAGTGTCACCATTGAGGAATTGGTGGAAATCCATTGTTCTGTCTTTCGCCCACCTCCAGTCCACGAGGAGCCCTTTGGCGATTTTGATAGGGAAATGCCTGACGACTTGTTCATCTTATCGTCATCATTGGACGCCTTCTGCCTGGATGCCTGCAAACAACCTCTTTGGCCCGTCGTGAAAACCAGCGTAGGCAATGAAGTGAAAGTTGCAGGCGGCAAAGGTCGAGTACATCTAGGAAGCAGCAACTTTTTACTACTCAGGAAACCATTCGACGTTGTGATTGTGCTAATCACTAAAATAAGCCCCCACTTGCCTAATTGCATAGCTTAAGCTTGTATCATGTGGGAGTACGAAGAAGGCGAATCTGATTTTGGATTAAGGCAAGAGTCAAAGTTTTCAAAAGGAGAAATGTATATCAATTAAGCAACCAAAACTCAGATACGAGCAAGCAGTAGTATAGCATATGCTATCAAGCACTCGAGGATATTTGGCCACGACCCACGAGGCGCTTGGGTTAGTGTTCTGGGCTCGGATGCTCTGATGCCCCGATCAGCCAACAACAGTTTGAGCTGATTGACACGCAACAAAAAGTTCAAAAAAGTTCTGCAAAATATTTTTGCGCACTATGTTGGTGAAAGTTCAATTGCGCTTTGCCGAGTCCAGAAGGATTCTTCCCCGTGTCACTAAGAAGACACCTCGGGCTTGCTCGGTTGGCATCACCTTGCTGGTATAATCAGATTATAGCACCTGTGTTTGATTGATTCAGACGCTCTTGGGACTACTCCCAATACTAGTTCATCATGCTCGTGCGTCTTTCTGCCCGACGAACTGGGTTGGCGAACCTTGTGCAACCAACGAGAGCGAGGCTGATGTCAAACAGCGCGCAAACTACCAAGGCCCCGCTAGTGTTGAGCAGCGACAAAAATGGCGTGCGTACGCTCACTATGAACGACCCTGCCAAGCTCAACGGTTGGACAAAACCTATGATGACGACCTTATTTGACGCATTCAATGCTGCAGCTGCCGATCCCGAGGTGCTGTCATATCCTTCGATCTTTAACATTAGATACTACCCAATGATGATTGATGACGCCAGGCACAGTGTTATAATCCATAAGGCTTGCTACGTATTGACACTTTACCTTCAAAATGTTCCTTCTCCAGCTGGTATTCAATGGCTGAAACTTGCTAATATGAACTTGGCCCATTTTCTTATTAACATCTCTGACTTCCCTTCGTTTTTTTCCCGCTATCCATGCTCTCTACTCAAGGTGAAAGTGTTGGTATTGACGGGGGCTGGCAAATATTACTGCGCTGGCGTGAATTTGGCGGGTGTCTTAAAGCCGATGCACCCGCAGAAATTGCACGACCTCATCTACCAACAAAACAAAATGGTGTTTGACGTGTTTTTGGACTTTCCCAAGCCATTAATTGCGGCACTGAACGGCCCCGCCATCGGCGCTTCTGTGACCACTGCGACGCTCTGTGACGCCCTTCTCATGGCGGAAGAAACTGCGACCCTCAGCACCCCTTTCGCGAAGCTCGGAGTACCCCCCGAAGGGTGCTCTTCCGTGCATTTTCCCAGAATGCTGGGAGCCGCCACGGCGCAACGGCTTTTGGGACCCGAAGGGTGGCAGCCCACCGCTGCCGAAGCGGTAGTATGTGGCCTCGCCACCGAGAGCGTGCCTGCCAACGACTTGTTGCCAACCGCACAACGGCTGGGGGAAGCGTGGGTGGCCAATGGGAAAACTCACCGAGCAGTGCCGCAACCTTTGGTCCCAAACGGAGCAGCAGCCGCAGCAGCTACTACTCCTGAGCAGGTCAAAGCTGCGGAGGCGGTGTGGAAGGAGTACAAGGCCGCCAACGATACAGAGTCGCAGGACTTGGCGAGGGCGTTCTTGGGGCCGTCCTTCCTTCAGGGGCAGGTGGACTTTTTGACCTCCAAAGGCAAAAGCCAAGCAGCGCTCTTTTTCAAGCTCCTGCTGTCGACCCGCCCCCTCTGGTCTTCTTTGCTTTCCGAGGACGCTGACGTCTTGCGGCACACCAAATGATTGAGCTGAGTGGCGCTGTAGTGAAGCTCCTTGTCGTTGAACTCAATGTGCTTTTATGGCTGCTCGTGCTTTTGTGCAAAATTTTGTAGATCCAACTTTATTAAGTTATCGTTGCCTTCTGTGCCATATAGTACAAATACACGGAATTTTCGCTTGTGGTAACACTGCGGTATGGCCGAATTGTATATACAAAAGGGGCCCATTCAACTTTGTTATGATTAGCGAGTTAACGGTATTTATATGTGGTATATACGCGCATATCGGATCATATCGTAATTTCTCTACAAATCCCGATTCCCCGACTCCAATACTCCAATAAGCAATTCATTCATCTTTCAGTGGATTTTCCATGGTCCGTAATAGCAAGAGCTATCTCTGCTTGGGTACAGCAATATCCACCATCCCACTCTCTCTCTCTTTACAATTTTCCTCTCTTTCTCTCGCCATCTCTTGATCACCTCGGTTCCGCGCTTCCTTCTGAACCGGATACAGACCCAGACTCATCACCCTCGCCTTCTTCTTCGGTCCCACTGCCTTCATCTTCCGTCGACTCAAACTCTTCGGGGTTGTAGGGCTTGAAGGTGCCCTCCGGCGGTTTCACCCACTGTGACGCTTGCGTCCTCACGTTGAAGTAATAAAAGAGCTCGTGGTTCGGATCCCACCCTTCGACGAATTCATAATCGGGCTCGTCCTCGTCCTCGGACTCAGACTCGCCTGAAGACGATGACTCTTCTGAAGGATCGGAGCCGTTGTCCTCATCAACTGCTCTTGCTACACTTGCTCCGTTAGCATTGGCTGCTCCCGCTCCTCCTGCGGTCGTCGCAGCTGTGGCAGCGGGGTCGCGCGAGGAATTTCCTGGTTGGTTTGGGCTTGTCTTTACTGACGGCGCTGCCGCAGCCAAGTCCGTGTCAGACCGCAGTGGGCTCAAGTTGGACGGTGAAACGTTGTCTGCCCCCCGACGGGGGTCTTCAACGAATCCGTCGATCCCCGCGAACGCGTCGGCCGACACGCCCGAGGCCCCCGTCATGCTGCTAGTGCCGCTGCCCATGCTTTCGTCTTCGTCGTAGGAGCGCACCGAGACACCATGGGGGGACACGGGCGACATAGGAGAGGCCGCTTCACCGCCTGAAGTGGTCTTGCTGTTGGTGTCAAGAGGAGGCAAACCCACTCCGAGGTCTCCGGGAGCTCTTGCTGCGGCCGCCTTGTCAGCGGGTACTGGACTAGTGAAAGAGCCCGATTGCTGTTGCTGCTGTGCATCAGCAGCAGGAGAAGTGCTGTTGGTCGTTGCAGCAGCGGTCGTTGTTTTTGCATTACGGGAGCGCGACCGACTGCGGCTAGGGGAGCCATCTCCGCTGCCTTCGGAGCTGCGCAGCGAGCCCCGCCCGCCTTTGAGGGTGGGCTTCTTGGTTCCGGGCACGCTCTCTTCGCCATCGCTGTCGTCGGAGCCCGAGGAGTCGCTGGCGTTCTTTTCAATGGCAGCTTTGGCGGCGTTGGCGGCTTCGGCCGCGGCACGAATGCGCTGAATGGCCGTGAGTGGGCCGGTGGAGGCAGCAGCAGCAGCAGCAGCAGTGCCAGCAGCAGCGGTGGCGCTAGGATCGCTCTTGTTAGGAGCACTCGTCGCCCGGTCACGGCTCATGCTGCTGGAAGTGGATTGAGAATCGTCAGAAACGTGGCCGTCTGCCGCTTCTGTTGACAACAGCGGCTCATCGCGGCGCCGTCGGTAATTGTCCTGGGATGACGTCACTGATTCGTCGTCGCTGACGTCATTGGCACGCGGCAGCTCCTCCTCCTCGTGTTGCATTGGCGGCAGCGCTTGCCTCTTTGCTTCCTCGGCTGCTGCTGCTGCGCTAGCTTTCGCCAATGCACTTGCCTTCACCTCAGATGTCGCCTTGGTTTCTGTGGTGCGGTCCACGTCGCGGCTTTGCTCTTTCTCTGCTGCTTTTTCAGATTCCATCTCCTGCCGCTGCGTGTTGGCCTTTCGAGCTTTTTCGTCCGCTGCAATGGCAGCTGCTTCCTTCTCTGCAGCTTCTGCCGCTGCTGCCTGCGCTGCAGCCGCTGCCCTCGCCTCTTCCTCTCGTTCTTCGGCTTCTTGCTGGGCTGCTGCTTCCCTCTTCTTCCTGGCAGCTTTGTCGTCTTTCTTCGCGCCTCCTGCTCCACTGGTAGTGGTAGTGGCAGCGGTATTTTCGTCCTTGGCAGCTGCTGCACGATTCGCTGACAGGGCTTGGTGGTTGGACACCGCATTCGATTGAAGCAATTCTGCAGGCACCGCTACCCCACTCGCCGCAAGGGTTTCAAATTCAGCGTAAAGAGCAGCGTGCGCTTGGGCAGCAGAACCGCTGCCGACTCGGCTGGCCGCAACCGCGGCCGTGGCATCCACGAGTGCAAAGAGTTGTTGCCGGGTGGCAGTCGCTGCTGACTCGGCGTCTCGCAGGCTAGACATGGCCGCTGCTGCCACTGCAGCATTCGGACTTGCACTGGAAGCACCTTTCTTGGCTTCTTCGACAAGGGCGTTGAGAGCTGCTCGCACCGACGGCAGCATGCTCGGTGGTCCCTCTCGCTCCAGGCCAAGGTCAGCCAGTGTCGCTTCAAATCCACTGAGCGCTGCTGCATTGGGAGTGGCTCGAGCACCACCGCCACCACCAGCACCACTGCCGCCGGTAGCCGAGCCGCCCCTCGCATGCATTTCTAGGAGCATGCCCAGAGCCACTCCGCAGGTCTCTCGCTCTTCGTCGAGGCGCCTGGCCCACGCTTTCACTTTCCGCTCGTGGGCGGCCACCGCTGCCTTGGTCGCCGCTGGAGATTCACCCACGCCTGCGTTGGCGCCGCCGCTGCTGCTGCTGCCGTCCTGGTGGCGGCCCTGGGCGTATTCGCTGTCGTAGTCGGTGTCCGAGGGGTACTCGCTATTGTGGCGCTGCTGCCGCTCGAGGCGCCTACGCTGCGACGCAGCGAGTTGGCCTTCGTGGGCGACTGCTGACTGCAAAGAGCCGAGGTCCGAGGGCACGCCGTGGCCGTCGTAGCCTTGCTGCTTGGGCGCGAGTGTCCTGCTGAGAGGAGGTTCACCGCCTCCGATATCAGAGAAAGCAACCGAATCGTTGTCATCGTGGTCCAAACCACCACCTCCTCCTCCTCGGTAGCCGCCGCCGCCAGCGGAGCTCCCGTCTTCGCTGTCTTTTAGTCCTAGGCTCGACTGGAAGAGCTTGAGCTGAGCCGCCACCGATCTCGACTCGAGCGCTGACGCGTCCCCCAGGTCCACCAATTCCCTTGCGGAGACGGGCGCAGCCACCATCCGTCCGCTGCTGCCGTGCGATCCTTTGCCTCCGCCCAGAGGCGACAGAGGAGGGCTGGCGGCGCCCCCTGCCGCAATCGCCTTGGCTTCTAGCCGTTGCTGTTTGGCGGCTAATTGCCGCAACAAATCTTCAGCTTCAGTCGCAGAATCGTCTCCGTCGCTCACTTGTGACGAAGGCAGGTGGAGTCGTTGTGCATCGACGTCTGCCGCACTTGATGACGACGAGGACGAAACATTGGCTGTGCCGTGCGCAGCCTGCAGCGCGGCTTCCTTTGCCGCTTTCTTGGTCACTGCTTGCTGCTGTTGCAAGGCCGTCGCGAGAGCTACCGACTGCGCCTGCTGCCTTCGCACCAGTTCCAGGCTCTTGGCGTGCATGTCGTGCAAGCGTTTGATTTCCGCCTGTAAAGACGCCACCTTTTTCTTGGCGGCTTCCTTTGCGGCTCGCTTCGCCGCCTCCTTCGGTGTTTCTCCCGGTTTCACGTCGTAAGGGCCTGGCAACAGGTTGCGCGCCACCAGGTCTTCGCGCCGCTGTTCCAAGTGCACGGCTGCGGATTTGGTGGCAGACATGTACGACGGCGTAGAGCCCGGCACCTGCAGCGGCGGCGGTTGCAATGAGGACCCAGGAGTGGCCATGCCTTTGGCAGAGAGCTGGCTGTTGTTCTGCGGAGCACTCGAAGGATGGCCAGCGGGGCGCCAACCCGCCGGTGAAGTGCCGCGCGATGGGCGCGGCCGAGATCCTTGCTCGCTTGCGGCACTGCTGCTGCTGCTGTTGTTGTTCTGCTTGGCCTGGGGCTGCGGTGGGGGCGGCGGGTATGGGTTCGGCATCGCCACCCGCTTCGGTACAGGGGGCGGCGGGGGCGGTTTCACGTACGTGGCGCCAAACGCCTGGTGCTTGTTTTTGTGCTGCTTGGCCGCGGTGGACTTGGCGCGCTTGTGCAGCGGAGCCGCCAAGCGATCGGACGAAGGTGGCAAGTTCCAGCGCACCCCATCCCAAACCACGTGCACTTTTGGAGGGCCTTCTCCCACCCCGTATTCGCCACCGCCACCTCTGGAGCTGCTGCGTTTCTCCTCTTCGTCGACTTCTCTGTCGGAGAAGCCCCGGCGCCGGCCCATAGGAGAGCTACTAGCGTTGCGCCCGCGACCTCCCACACCTCCTGGAAATCCGTCCATAGACTTGGCGGGGTTGAGGGATCTTGGTGGGGCCAGAGGCCGCCCTCTCGCTTGCACCGCGTTGGCAATGGCGGCTTCTCGGTGAGGCATGGCGCGGCCGTCCACGGTGCGGAGATGCGGCAGCAAGCACATCACGGCTGCCCGCATGCTCGCTGCTGTAGCGGTGTCCCCCACCCCCGCGCCCATCATGAATGGGTTTCCCGCCACGGAGAGCGCGCGAAGGCCCCGATTGGCGGACAGCGGTTTCAGCGCCGTGTGATTGGCCAGCTCGTTGTGGTCGACTTGGAGCGTGAAGAGCTCTTCGGTGAGCACTTCGAGCCCCGAGCAATGCTTCAACTTGTTGTGCGAGAGCACCAGCACTTGCAACTTCAGGAGTTTGTCCAGGCCCGTGACCCGAGTCACTTGGTTGTGGGACGCGTCCAGGGTCTCGAGGCCCCCCAAGCAGAGGGGGAAACTGGCCCCAGGCCCTCCACCACAGAGGCGGGTCAAACGGTTGTGGCTCAAGTTCAAGTAGCGCAGAGCCGCATGAGGTGGACCGTTGTCGTGGCGGGATTTGCTGCTGCCGCTGTTGTGGCTGCGGCGAAACGACTCCTCGAAACCTCCAAGGGCATCTTGCAGCACGCTAACATCCACGTTCATGAGCTGGTTGTGCGACAAGTCGAGTTTCACGAGTCGCCGCCGGAGCTCGAGCATCTTAGCTCGCCCGCTCGCCCCTAAGAAGTCCGCAGGGAGCGTGAACGAGGGCAAGTCTTGTTTTCGTAAGTCCAACAGGCCATCTTCGTCTACCTCTCCAACGGCTTCCTTGAAGTAATACGACGACGCCCCACCTTCGCCTCCCCCACCTGCTGCAGACGGCGCAGCGATCCCACTGGGCACGCGGGGAGAAATGGGCTCGGGCACAGGGGGTGGCGCAGGCGCAAGCTGTAACGACGAAGCAGTGCTGAAGCCTGTGGCGCGGGGAGAGCCTCGAGGCGAGCTCCGGGGTGACGCACGAGGTGACGTACGAGGCGAGGTGCGAGGTGAGGTTCCCGGCACTGGAGCCCCCAGGGGCAGCGCACTGAGCCGTGGCGATCCCGGCAGAGGCGCTTGTTGTGGTCGTTGCACTTTTTGCTGCTGCTGGAGTGCTGAGTCTTGGCTCTGCTGTGGGTGGCTGGGGGAGATCCCACGCAAGTTGAGAGGTTTTGCAGCCGCGAGTGCAGCGTAGCCAGTCAAGGCCGCAGGAGCTGTTGTAGCAAACCTATCAGGCGATTGTGGCTGCGGCTGCTGTTGGAACCTCGAGCCGTCACCTCGTAAGATCGCACCCTGGTTTGGACTGTTAACTACTGGTGCAGCAGCTCCAATTACGCCACTTTGGTTCATTGATGATGGAGGCCCAACGGTGGCAAATTGCGCTGGGTCTTGGAGCGTGGATGTGACGGTCGAAGCGGCGGTTAAAATACTGCCACTGGAGGTATACCCTGCGCTAGCAGCACTGCCTCCGTGAGGCACTGAACTCGCAGTGAGAGAAGCATCGCTGGGTGGCAGAGATGCCGAAGAAGCACTTCCACCTCCTCCAGCGGCGGCTACAGCAGCAGGAGGAAAGAAGCGGTTGCTGGAGTTGGTAGCTATGGTTGGGTCCATGGAGAGCAGCGAGGCGTCTTGGCCGTCATCGGTGTCCGTAGCGCCAGCACCTCGGGACCCGTAGTCGTCCGCAGACTCGTTTGGGTCCAATTCCGAATCGTCGTCAGTGCCAGCAGCCGTGGAGGTGTCGGTAGCCGTGTTCAAGCTGAGCACGGAGGACCGAAGATGCGAGTCGGACCGGCGGTTGCTGCTGTCTAGCGCACTCTTGGGAGCACGCTGCCGCATGTACTTGCGCATGGCCGCTGCTTGCACAGGATCCACAGGCTCTTCTTCTTCCCCGTCGGAGCCGTCCGAGCCCTCGATTTCCAAGTCATCACTCCCTGTGGGGGTGGCAGGTTCTCGCAACTGCTGCGGTGACGAGGGCTGCTGCTGCTGTTGTTGAGGGCTCATTACGCCACCACTGCTGCCACTGCCATTTGTGCTTGAGCTAGTAGGAGACACCATGCCTGGTAGCGTACCGGGGACTAGGCTGCCTTTTGGCCGAAGCCGCCACAAGTTGAGCCGCACCGAAAGGGTATCAGCCGCGGCCGCTGCCGCTGCTAGCGCATCCATGGCATGCCCACCGGACGACCGACGCCGCACCACTGCACCCCCACTGCCGCCATGGTTGCTGCCGCTGCGGCTGCGGCCACTGCTGGCCCGCGAGCTCACGTGGTATGCCCCCTGAGTGCCAGCAAGGGAGCCTTGGGAATCGAGCAACTCGAGCTCGTGCTGCAGGCGGCCTTTCACCAATCGCCACACCTCCGCCGTGGCGCTCGGCGGCGCAGCTCCTCCTCCTTCTCCTTCGGGGGCAGGTTCGTTAGGGATGTGCTCCACCCCCGTGATTTGGTCCCCTTCCGTCACACCCGCAGCGTGCGCTGGTCCACCCACTAACACCGACACGGCGACTACGGCACTGCTGCTAGCAGTGCTGTTGTTTCCTGAGGCCGCAGGGCCTAGGATGAGACCAAACAGCGATTCGAGCGCAGAATGCGGCGAAAGGGGCGCGCGACCGCTGCCTGACCGACCAAGCTGGCTCTGATTGTTGCTGTTGGCCTGGGCCTGGAGGGCATTGGCAAGAGCAGAACTAGAAACTTTGAGGGTGGCACACAAGTCATCGCCCAGGGACGCGAGACCTCCACTCCTAGCAGCTGCTTGGGCTGCGGCGACGCCATCCAAAGGATCCAAATACCACACTTGCACTGCAAAGAATGGGCTTTGCGAAGGAGTAGGCTGCTGCTGCCCTTCAAACGCTAGCGACGGGTCTTCACGATCTTGTTCGGAAGCGAAAAGTGACACGAGGTCGTTGTCTGAAGCCGTGAAGAATTCGCTGTCAGCCTCATCATCGTCGTCGTCGTAGACCGAGTCCTCGCGGCGAGTGGTGCTGGAGACGGCCACCAGAACGTCCCCTACGCGGACTCCGAGGGCAAACGCTTGCGACTTGGTCTCGTCGATCCACTCCACCACGCAGCGCCCGCTCTTGTCGTCGTGCCCCCCCACGCCTAAACCCGCCAGCGTCCCCACTTCTACTTCTTGCACGTGCGCCGACACCAGGGCGGGTCCAGCTTCCTCTGCCGCGGCCGCTGCTGCCTGAACAGCCCTGCTCTTGGCGGCTTCCGCTGCTGAGCGAGCTTTGTCGGCAGCTGCTGTCGCGACAAAGGCTGAAGACAGGGACGCAGTCGCAGTAGGGTCCAACATCAGCGTCCGCGAGCCTCCTGGCGAAGTAGGCGACAGGCTTTGCGCTTGTGGATTGGTGGACTGGTGCTCCGCGGCATTCGCCGCTTGCGTCAGGGTGGTTGCGTGGCGGTCGTGGACAGCGGCCAAAGCACGGCGAAGCGCCGCAACTTGAGCTTTTGTCATGCCCAATCCTTCAGGACTGGGGGCCAAAAGTGTGGCATCAGGAAGTGCTTCAATACTCTTGAGCTTGGCGGACAGCGCCGTGGCCCCTTCTTCACTGGGTGTGGGAAGCGGTGAGGATGGATCAGCCACTGCCTTATTAGCTGCCGCGGCACTCAGGAGCTCGGATTGAAATGAGGTCAAGCCAGCGGCTTTGAGCACTTCAGTGACGTCACTTGGCACCGAGGTCTCATCCAGGGCCTCATCTAGCGGCGACACCAAGTTCAACAGCGACTTGTGGAAGGTGAACACCATCCCCTCGGGGCTTTGCTTGGTCGCAAACTTCACTTCCACATCTCCGTCGGAGTACACCTTGAGCACAGTACCGCGCGTGCCGGGCGGCAGATCTTCGTCGCTCTTTTGCCACACCACCACGTCGCCGACTTGGAAAGGCCTCGATGATGCTGACGGTCCTGTCGAGTTATTCCTCGGTGATTCTGACAGCTCGGTAGACAAGACGGGTGCGGAGACTGCGCGAGGTCGGCCATTGGCGTCGTTGGCACCGCTGCTGGAGTTCGCCGTGTGCCACAGGTCGAACCGCCACACGTTGAGCTCAACGGCCATGGGCGCGGTTTTGGTGCCGCGCAGGGCCACAATGGCTTTGTGCACCTGCAGCGGCGTTAAAGGGGGTGCCTCTTTGCTTCCCTTGGAGGACGTGGTCTTGCGGCGGCCGAGGACGTCCTGTAGAGGGCGGTAATTGATGCCCACTAAGAAATCCCCCGGTAAAAGCGCCACTTGAGCCGAAGCCTGGTCACCTCCATAAGACATCACCGCAACGGGCGCACTACTCGTTGGCGCCGCATGCACCGAAGCTTCAAAAGTGCGAGTAACCTTGGTCACCGACACCACTTCGGCACCCGGTGTGGAATCCACCACCGCCAGCTCCAGCCCCAAATCTTTCAAACCCGCCGGCAGCACCGCCACTAGTTCTCGCCCCAAACGGCGCAAATCTTCAAAGTCGCCAACCCCATCGTTACTGCTACTTGTGGTGGTGACAGTGACAGGCCCTGGCCCGCGCGCAGTGAGGCGCCACGCTGCCACGTCCACGAGATCGGCTGCATGGTTGCCACTGTTGTCGCTGTTGCTGCTCGCTCCCAGCCGCTCCACCACCAGGACCGCTGGCCGCGTGGCGGATTTAAGCTTTGATTTCGCAGCGCTAGGAGTGGTTTTGGGCTTCAGTGCTTTTCCCGCTACGCTCACTAGCACATCGCCTCGTCTAACACGCCCCGAGCCCTGGGTCCACTGTGGGGAGGGCCCGTCACCCGCCAAGGCCACGAAGCCTGCGCTGATTGGTGCTCCGCAGAGCTCTTCGGTGG
>Ga0307978_1002024_pt1 | contig 14590 bp, 13 predicted proteins | sample OrgLakmetage1056_FD_203151 | JGI IMG/M metagenome (GOLD analysis project Ga0307978, IMG submission 203151) | Saline water microbial communities from Organic Lake, Antarctica - #1056 | ecosystem: Environmental > Aquatic > Non-marine Saline and Alkaline > Saline | place: Antarctica: Organic Lake...
CGAACACATCGAAGGCTAGAGACATGCAATCTCAACAAGAAGCCGAATATACGCTCGCGACTTAACTCAAAGAATTATCAAAAATATGTTGTGAAACTGGTGGAGTCCATATACGGCCGTTCGGTTAGTGTAAAGTCAAGTCAGTATTTTACTCCTTTTGTAAGCAAAAACCGTCTAGTGATCAGTCGAAAAGCTTCTTACCTTCTGCCAGACTTTCATTCAAGTAGTTCAATCAAGGATGAGAGCTGTGCTGGCATTGCAGCAAACGGCACAATACAAACGTCACCGACCGGAAAATACTTTCCTTTACCAGTTGGTCGAGCAATACTATCCGGATTTCAAAGAAACCTTATCAGAACAAGGTAAACATTTACCCACATTTGTTGAGCGTGAGTTTGACGATTTTTTGCGTTGCGGTCGCCTCGAGCACGGTTTTCTTAGGGTCGCATGCGGCGATTGTAAACACGAGAAACTTGTCGCGTTTAGTTGCAAACGCAGAGGTTTTTAGTCGCGGTCTGCAGGACCTAGCTGCGGCGCTAGAAGAATGGCTGAGAGTGCTGCGCTTTTAGTAGATGACGTACTTAAGGGTTACCCAATTCGTCAGTGGGTTTTGAGTCTGCCTATTCCTTTGCGATTGCTATTGGCCAGATATCCTAGTGAATTAGGTAAAGTCTTAGGTATTATTCACCGCGCTATTTCGACACACATTGTCAATCGAGCTGGGTTTTCAAATAAACAAGCCAAGACAGGTGCGGTGACGCTTATTCAACGTTTTGGCAGTGCGCTTAATCTAAACATCCACTTCCACATGCTGTTCTTAGAAGGTGCTATTAACGAAAATTCATGGGGTGGTACCACCTTCACTCGCATCAAAGCCCCTTCTCAGGAAGATATGGCCAAGCTCGTCCACACCATCAGCCATCGTATTGCCCGCTATTTGGAGAAAGTTGGGTTGGTACAGCGCGATATGGAAAACAGCTATCTGAATTTACCAGTAGATGACGAAGATAGTTTACTCCAGTTGCAAGGCCTGCTGGCTGGGCGCATCGATTAGCTACCGCATTGCTATGGGGCCACAACAAGGTCAAAAAGTATTTACCCTACAAACTTTGCCTGCGAGCACTGAGGGTGAATATGGACAGTTAGCCAATACTTCAGGCTTTTCACTTCATGCAGGAGTGTTTGCCAATGCCGATGAACCTGAAAAACTAGAAAGACTTTGCCGCTACATCAGTCGGCCAGCTATCAGTGAGCAGCGCTTAAGCATGACGCAACATGGAAAAGTGCGGTATGAATTGAAAACCCCTTATCGTGATGGTACCGATTACCGGCTAGTACTCATATTTTCTTCGAGCCAATCGATTTCATTGGCAAATTAGCAGCACTCATTCCACCGCCAAGACTCAACCTAACCAGATTCCGGTGACCGGCGCAGTTCGGCGTGTTCGCTCCCAATAGCAATCTGAAAGCGCAGGTCACCGCTTCGCAACGAGGGAAGAATAGTCCAAGGCTGATTAACGAGGGAAATGAGCAATCGGATAAACCTTACCATGCAAGGGGGATGACGTGGGCACAGCGCCTTAAACGAGTATTCAACATTGACATAACCGAATGCGAGAAATGCCAACAACACAACGTAAGCATCATCGCTTGCATAATAGATATCCACGTTATTCAAAAAATACTGAAGCATTTAGATAAAAACTACCCCACATCTAAACAAACATCAATGTTGCCACCTTTGCGGGCGTCACCTGAAAAACAATACGCAAATGATTTTAATATTCAACGTGACTTCAACTTTGGTGCATAGACAGCAAGTCAACATACAATACTAAGAAAGAAAGTACTTCATGGTAGGATTTTTGACATGCCAGACAACAATTTTCTGTACCAATGGCCTATCTACGTATGAATTTGAAGACTCACATACCATGCAAAGCGTCCCCAACCGAACATTTAAACAAACCAACCTAATCAAAAGTACAGCTGTTACGAGGGGTAGTAAATAGCTTTAATTCTCCTTATGCTCTGCACGATGGCAGTATCAGTACCTTAACGGAAGTTATTGATTTTTATACTGCTGGTGGGCGCAATATTGTTTCAGGAAATTGGCAAGGCGATGGCCGAAAAAACCCATTAAAAAGTCAATTTATTAAAGGTTTTACTTTAAGCCCTGAAGAAAAGGATGATCTCATTGCATTTTTGAAAACACTGACCGATCAACAATTTTTGTCTGATCCACAACATGGAGTTGAGCAATAACCTCTCATTGAAGACGCTTATTATTTACAAGGAAAATTAAATGGACACTCACTCTAAATACTTCGTTGAAAATAGCTAGACGCGCTAAATTTAAAAAATAGCTTGTTCGGCATCTGCTTGTTCGACTCGCTGCCAAACTTGTGTGCGGTAAAAAAAGCCAACATATCCGCGCATCATCAAATGGTCATCTTCAAGCCAGACTCGGGCTTCATATTTTTCACCTTTGTCCGAATCTATAATATAGCCATCTTGCCACTTCTTACTTTCAAGGGTGTTTAATTTAAGCCATGCTGTGCCTTTTATCGGTTTTTCAAAAAATGCTGATAAGTCACCTTTGCAGACAACGCAAACATCATCTGCCCTTGCATCGGGGTAGTTAACGATATAGCCCAATAGCTGGTTGTTTTTTATTTCAACTTTCCAATATGCAGTAACTTCATTGGTTTCATCGTCAATACTCTTCCAAAAACCTTCGATTGGAGCTTCAGCAACTGCCACAACAGAAAATATGCACATAAAAATAACACTGATAATTTTCATTCAAAGATCCCTAATTAATTGTTCAGCCACTGTCACTCTATTTCCTATTGACGCAGGTGAAACTTTGGTAGCTATCCACACGATGTTCGAGTGAAACAACCATGATTCTTAGACTGTCATTTTTCGTTCTAAATACCAAAGAAGTAGAAAGGATTAATACCACTCTATCTTCTTCAATCTACTACAAGGTGCTAGTTACAGGCAATCGACAAGCAGCAATTGGTGACTGCTCACTCAAGGGAGTTGCTTACTCCTTACTGGCCTCATAATTGAGGCCCCTCGAATCATAACGTCGGATTTTTATTTACGCTGCCCTAGATACTTAAACACATCAACCAGTGCAATTATTGGACTTCTAGGAGCATAATCTAAATCTTCTTGTGCCTTAGAAATATTATATTCCTGCCGTACTCCATAGAATAAATCAACCTGGCTTCTGACTAACTCGGCAGGTTTTCCAGACAGTTTTGCCACTACTTCTAAACACCATGCAAGGCTATACAGTAACCATTTTGGCACTTTGGGCGGTAACTTATGATCAGGAAAAGACGTTTTAGCCGCATCAATTATTTCAGTCATTGATGAAGAAGCATCATTCGCCAAAATATACCGGTTACCTGATTTACCTTTAATGGATGATGCATGTAAGCCTTCGGCTACATCACGTACATCAACAAAGTTGAAGAAGAAGTTAGGATTTACAGCCAGTTTTTTTGTTCTAATGCTTTCTAAAAATTGCATAGTATCTGTTAGATGAGAAGCGTTGGGGCCAACCATTGCAGAGGGAAGTACACTCACCATCCATAGTTTATATTTTAAGGCTAGCTCCCAGGCTATTTTTTCAGATTGAATTTTGGATTGATAATAAGCATTTGATGTTTCTTCATTCCAGTTATCTTCGTTAAGCGGTTCGCCAGTGTGCCCAATGGCGGCAACAGAACTGACATAAATTATCTTTTTAACCTTAGCTTCCGCAGCTGCGGCAAGTACCACTTCCGTACCAATAATGTTCGGCTTAATAATTTCAGATTCAGGATTCTTTGCCCAATGTTTGAATACTGCTGCAACATGATATAATACATCAACACCTTGTAGGGCTGCTAACATGGCGTCTTTATCTAGCATTTCGGCATAGACTAACTCGCAATCTAAACCTTCAAATATAACCTTGTTTTGGGTATCACGAACTCCAGCACGCACCTTTTCACCTTTGCTGAGCAGTGTTCTGACTAAATTATTTCCTAGGTGCCCATTCGCACCAGTGACCATACATAACTGCGCCATAAGTCTCGCCCTTTATCATTAAATTAATGTTCGGAAGAGATTATAAACCTTGCCCTTAGGGGGAGAGTCAAGGGGTATTTATATCAGGGGCATGCGTTTATCAAACGTTATCTAAAAACAGGTGATCAAGTTCAGCCTTTAATGCTTCTAACGCTTTATCGAGTTGTCTAGCTTGTTGAATTGCTAATTGTATCTCAGCGCGTTTTTCCGCGATGGCCTGGTGAGCAATGTCGAGTGGAAATTGGTTTCCTTGCTGTTTTGCTCCCAAGAGTGGTGCGATGTCGGCAAGCTTAAAGCCTAATTTTCGTGCACGTTTTATCATGCCAATAATAACGATATGATGCTCGTTATATATCCGATAACTCCCTAAGCGCTCAATATCAAGCAAGAGACCAATTTCTTCATAGTGACGAATAGCTTTTCTTGAAGCCCCCGTGATTTTTGATACTTTTCCGATATACATTTGACGTTTGAACTCCATACAGTAAGCAATGGTTGTTATGAGCTACAACTACATAGCGCACTTTATAATACTTAATTTAGATTTACATAAAAGGCATCCTTGGATTTTGTCGATATAATTTGATAAAAATGTCGGGCTACATTACACATTGATGGATACTTAGCGTCAGTTATTGGTTATTAATTTACCGTTTAGTTCAATTGTCGAAAGTAACTTCTGCCACCGTTTATAAAAGATTACATTGAAGGGAGTTAACCTTTTATCATTTAAAAAAAAAGAGTAAGTTAACTAGGTTAACTTACTCTTTTCACATTCAAAATAACGTGTCTCTGACTAGATTACTCACCGTCAAGGAAACTTTTTAATTGCTGTCATTCTAATAGCGAACAAAAAAGACAGTTATCGAACTAATAGGACGTAAGAGATTTCGAACTATCAGCCTATATTGAGTCAAAATCATCAAACGATTAATCAGACTTGACGGGCCGTTGTGAGCGATAAGCGGACCTAAACGATCCTAACGCTTAAGACAGTAGATCCGACATGCAGTGTAAAAACACCAGTCGATAACCTGTTTGAATAAAAGCAGTTCATAATCATAAACAAAAGCAATATTTAAAACTGGTTTGCACAACAGTGGGAGGCGCTTGTTTTGAATTCTGAAATACGTGAAAACGGTTGAGTAATAGACTAAAAACAACCGATTTTCACTCCCTTAAGAATATAAAATAGATGTCAATATGGAAAACATGAGGCATCATGTATTTGATTTTAGGAAAAATGCCGTTTTATTTTACCTAAACTCTGAAACCTAGGCGTTGCCACATTGTACTAAACAGGTTGTCGACTTGAATATCGGCACGTGTGAGCAAATCTGTTGTTAAAAATAGAGGGGGTTGTGTCAGGATTCATTTTATAGCCCTTGAGTGGTTTCGTGTTTGGCTAGATAACAAATATTTTACCATAACAAGGCTATTTTTATTTATATTATTCAGTTAGTTATGCTAAATTTGGCGTTCAATTTGAACTCCGAAACTTGAGTCTCTAATACAAATCCATTTGATACCCATACAGTAATCTAGTGTACCATACCATCATGTTGATAAACTCATCAGCTCCATGATGAAGACGATGAAGACGATGAAGATGATAGCACAACATGGCGTCGCTCGGCGGAGCTTCTCGACAGGCCCCGTGGCAGCGGCTTATGAACTCAAGGTGGCCGCGGGGGAGGTGCGACGAGATGACGCTCAAGTCGCTCTGGCGGCAAAATTCGATGCCCTGCACGAGTCTCTTGCCTCGCTCCCACCAGTACCCGTTCGCACCGACGATCCGACAGAGAGCAGCTGCACAAGCAGCAGTCCACTGTTACTGTTACTGTCGCGATCCCTGGCATCCGCCCAGTCCTTTCTTCGAAAGAAGTTCCATTTGTGGTCTTTTGGTCCACCACCGCGAGGCATGTACATTCATGGATCGGTCGGGGTCGGCAAGAGCTTTCTAATGGATCTCTTTTACGCGTCGGTTACTGTTCCTGATGATGATTCTTGCTGTAATAATGACACCCACAGCCACAAACACGCAAAGATTACCAAACGCCGCGTCCACTTTCATGAATTCATGCTAGACGTCCATCATCGAATCTTTGTCTACAAACAGAAGCACCCACGAGGTGATGCGATTCCCATCATTGCGCAACAATTGGCACAAGAAGCCCAACTCCTCTGTTTCGATGAATTTCAAGTGACAGACATTGCCGATGCCATGATTTTGAAGCGACTATTTTTACTATTATTATTGGATTGGAATGTCGTGGTGGTGGCCACCTCGAATCGACCCCCCGATGCCTTGTATGAGGGAGGCATTAACCGATCCCTCTTTTTGCCATTCATCGACATATTGAAACACACGTCCGACATTATTTCCATGGAGGATTCCCGCAAGGATTATCGACTCGAAACTCGAGCGGGTGGTCAATCCTATTTTTGGTCAAACAAGGATGTTCATGGCGATAATAATATTAATAACAACATGCAGGCGCAGTTGGAAGAAATATTTGGTGGCACTGCATCAGGAACTGAGGCCGAGATCATTCCCGTCTTCTTTGGTCGCACCGTCCAGGTCGCCCGATTGAATGACCGGTGCGCCTGGTTTGACTTTTCCGAGTTGTGCTACCAACCGCTCGGGGCGGCCGATTATATTTCCCTCTGCCGCCGATTTCCGGTCCTCATCATGGACCGCGTCCCCCAACTGGACGCCAATCACCTCAACGAAGCGCGACGATTCGTGACCCTCATTGACGCGTGTTATGAATCTCGCACCCGCTTGGTGCTGGCGGCACAAGTCCCGCTCGACGAATTGTTTGTCGATTTTGAAGCGCAAGTCGAAAGCATTGATGGAGATGAAGAATTGTTTGTCAGTGAGAAGGGGGGAAGCTCGAGTTCCTTTGCGACGACCATGATTCGCACCAAAGAGGGGAAATATTTGGAGTGGTCTGCGACGGGTCGAATTGGCGTGTCACTGGCACAATTATCGGCCGCCAATGATCTCGCCTTTTCCTTTCGACGAGCCGCGTCTCGGTTGGTAGAAATGAGTGGAAAGGAATGGGGACGGCAATGACGGAAATATCAGGGTCAGAACAACGTTAAATGACAGCTTTATTATAGTTCTCTTACTTCAGCAATAGTTGGAGATTTCCTTTTTTTAAACTAGAGCCTTATGACGGCTTTAGGCCGATACTTGCCCTTTTAGCTGGGAGCAAGAGTGACAATTTAATCGCAAAAACCAACTCAATTGAAGTAAGCCCCACTGACCCCTTTTGGCACTTTTGCGACCCTCATAAATTAAAAGCTTGCGCCGGCAATGTCAGTAGAGCCCTCTGTAATATTTGGTAAAGTTCAACATTTATAAAATGTAAAATTAAGTACTGACTAATTCAGATAAGCTTGTTAACACCAAGCGACCACTCCAAGAGTAAGTCACTTTTAGCTGCAAACTTTACTGTGAGTATCGCACTTACCCAGTTTCGTACTTTTTAACTCAGTAGCGAACTATCCAAATAGTTGCGTGTATTATTTAACAACGACAACAATAGACACCAATATATTTATTCATATAGTCGACGAGTGGCTACAGCTATAAACGATGCAGTGAAGTTACCCTAAGACATTATCAGCCACTTCTTTTTCAGCTGCGTTGACGACAGCCGAAGCGTCATTAAACAATATATCTTTTGGCGCGTTGCCGCCCAACCAGCTATTTTTACTGGCAAACCATAATGCCGTTTTGAAAATCGATTTTTTATCATGAAAGCATTTGAGTACGCTTGAAACGACGGGTAAAGGTTTACCGTCGTCTCCGAAAATGTATTCTGGGAATAGATCTCTATTGCCGCTGGTAATAGCAAAAATCTTGTTACCTTTTTTCCAGCGGTTAGGGAGGGCTGAGGCATTTATATTCGTTGAACCAGCGCGTCTACTGACCTCATCTGCGGTAAGCCAAGTCGCTGTCTCCAGTAATCTATCACGCAAATGTTGAGGGTCAGTAAAACACAAGGTTGATAAAGCGTTTTTTATGTTCCTTTTTCCCAGTGTCTCCCTGCTGGTCCTTTTCACGTTTCCTTCGTTGCGCGATTTGTCGTCAAACACGATATCTACAACATGTTGGTCGCGTATGATGCAGCAAGCAGATAATGCCAAACGAGTTAGGTAAAAATGTAGAGGTGGTTTTGAATGAGGGCTGCCGCTATGTTCCGATGTATCTTTCTCAATTACGCGGTTGATAGCGTCGTTTAGTTTTTCAATTAACTTGTCACCTGCCGGATGGGCATCTAAATATTTTCCTAAACCTGATGCGTCGATCACAATTATATCTTCTGAAACCACTCGCTTTTCTGTGTTGTTAGACATGAACTTATCGACTTGATATTTATTGGAATCCATTAACACTATGGTGGATATATTAAATATATTCAATATTTAGTATATATTATTTTAACGTCATCTTTATCGGGACCAGAATGTGTGATGAACGGACGGTTTTACAAAATTAAATTCATGCTTCATACATTTAGTTTCAAACTTTAATACGAACGCGTACTAGCTTTTCTTTTGCGGTTAACCAGATTGACAATTTCATGTAAAAAAATCCGCTTTATTTAAGTACCCAAACAATGAAACTTGCCTATGCGGGAAATTAATATTAATAGCACCAAAATAATAAAGAGAGTGACCACTCCAAGAGTAAATCGCTTTCAGTTGCGGACTTTATTGCGGGTATCGCACTTTATCAGTTTCGTACTTTTTAACTCAGTAGCGAACTATCCAAATAGTTGCATACATTATTTAACAACGACAAATACTTCACAAAAAATAAAATCAAATAAATACTGTGCAGTTATAAACTTCACCTTATGATCCATAAGTGTAGTTTGAAACTGTATTACCCAGTTTCAAACATTAATACATAGTTTCAAACATTAATACGATCGCACAACACCCACAGTAGAGCCACAAACCCCTACTCCACAGTAACCGACTTAGCCAAATTCCGTGGTTGATCGACATCAGTCCCCTTAATCACAGCAACATAATATGATAATAGCTGCAGTGGCAAGGTGTAGACAATCGGAGCAATTGGCGACTCACAATGCGGCACATTAATAACGCGCATGGTTTCGTCACTAGCAAAGTTAGCGTTCTTATCAGCAAATACATACATGATGCCGCCGCGAGCTCTTACTTCTTCAACATTCGATTTGAGCTTCTCAAGTAATTCGTTATTTGGCGCAACAACAATGACCGGCATTTCATCATCAATGAGTGCCAATGGGCCATGCTTCAGTTCGCCCGACGCATAGGCTTCGGCATGAATATAAGAAATCTCTTTAAGCTTCAGTGCACCTTCCATTGCGATAGGATACTGATCCCCCCGACCCAAAAATAAACTGTGTTGCTTATCGGCAAATTCTTCCGCTAATAGCTCAATGCTATCGGTCAATGTCAGTGTTTCTTCTAGTTTGCTTGGTAAGCTGTGTAAACCATCGATAATCGATTTTTTGTCCACTGCTAACATACCGTTATATTTACCCAGAGCGAGGGTCAACATTAAGAAACCGGTTAACTGCGTGGTAAAGGCTTTGGTTGAGGCAACGCCTATTTCAGCGCCCGCTAATGTCATGAATGACATATCCGATTCGCGCACAAGCGACGAACCAGGCACGTTACAAATAGCCAAACTAGAGGTATAACCGTGTTCTTTGCCTAAACGAAGCGCAGCTAACGTGTCCGCGGTTTCACCTGATTGCGAAATGGTCACCAATAAGCTGTTTGGGTGCACCACTGATTTGCGATACCTGAACTCTGACGCAATTTCCACATTACAAGACACATTAGCGTATTGCTCTAACCAATAACGCGCAGTCATGCCTGAATGGTAGCTTGTGCCACATGCAATAATTTGCACATGTTTAACGTCTTTTAGGATGTATTCAGAGCCAGCACCAAAGATACCTTCAACTAAGTCGTTTTCAGCTAAGCGACCTTGCAATGTATTGCGCACTACAGTGGGTTGTTCATGGATTTCTTTGAGCATGTAGTGGCGATATCCGCCTTTGTCACCAGCATCATGTTCTAGTTCAGAATCAAAAACTGCACGCTCTATTTTTTCGCCATTTTGCGCATAAATAGTCACTGAAGTACGAGTGATTTCGGCTACATCACCCTCTTCTAAGAAAATGAAGCGCCGTGTTACTGGTAACAATGCCATTTGGTCAGATGCGATGAAATTCTCGCCTATCCCCAAGCCAATAACTAATGGGCTGCCTGAACGAGCGACGATTACGCGGTTTGAATCCTCTTTATCCATAATCACTGTACCGTAAGCACCATGAAATTGTTTCACGGAGTCTTGCACCGCAAGTAATAAGTCTTTGCCTTTTTTCACTTCTTCGTGAACCGTGTGCGCAATAGTTTCGGTGTCAGTATCAGAGCTAAAAACGTAACCTTTTGCTTGTAGATCGCGTCTTAAAGCTTCGTAGTTTTCAATAATGCCGTTGTGTACAACTGCAATTCTTTGCTTAGAAACATGCGGGTGAGCATTCTTTCGATTTACGCCACCATGGGTTGCCCAACGAGTATGCGCGATGCCCGTAGCGCCCTTAATTGGGTTTTCAGCAATAGCATCGCTTAACGCCTTTACCTTGCCTACTTGACGCTCGCGGTTTAAATTACCTGCACCATCGAGTAGGGCCACACCGGCTGAATCATAGCCTCGATATTCAAGTCTGCGTAAACCCTCTAATAAAATCTCTACAACATTACGTTCGGCTATTGCGCCTACAATTCCACACATATTGGTATCCTAATCTGTCTTTGCGTTCTTCTTTAATTACGTTTCAAGCGCTTATAAAGGCGTGTAACGTAGTTATAAGAATGACTGCTTTTTAGTAAAATAGTTTAGCGAATACAAGTCGCGCACATCACTGTTACGCCTCGTTTTTCAATTTTTTGTTTGGCGTCTTTACTGAGGCCATCATCGGTAACCAAAATAGATATTTGCGACCATGGCAATTCCACATTGGGTATTTTTCTTTCTAGTTTCTCTGACTCAGCCATCACAATCACTTGTTTTGACACTTCTGCCATTGTTCGACTCAGGGACGTTAATTCGTTGAACGTGGTTGACCCACGCTCGATATCCATGCCCGCCGCACCTAAAAATGCTTGGTCGAAATTATAAGCTCTTAACATGTTTTCCGCCATTTGGCCTTGAAACGAATGTGATTGAGCGTCCCAAGTACCGCCTGTCATCAATACCTGAGGTTCATTTTCTCCTTCCAATAAGGTATTAGCAACTTGCAATGAGTTGGTCATGATCACTAAGCCCAGTTTCTTGAGTAAATGTGGCAGTAGTGCAGACGTTGTTCTGCCACCATCAATAATAATACGATTATGATCTTGGATAAGCGTTGCGGCTAATTTTGAAATGGCTAACTTTCGACTCGAAAGCTTTTCAGATGAAAGTTCAGAAGCGTCTTTGGGAAGTAGAACCGCGCCGCCAAAGCGTCTTAATAACAATCCATTATTTTCAAGTTCGGCAAGATCTTTACGAATAGTAACTTCTGAGGTTGAAAATACTTTAGCTAGTTTATCTACAGCAACTTCACCGCGTTCATTCAATGTTTCAATGATCCCACGACGGCGTTGCTGGGTGTTTCGTTTTTGCAAAATCGAAAGCCGTAAATTTCAAATCGAAGCTTATTATATGAAATAAATTTCGATTTGCAAGTTTTAAGGCTATTTAATACTCTATTTTACTTTTTCTTTGGACGTTCCCAACCGCTAATAACCCGTTGCTTGCTTCTTGCAATAGCAAGATCTTCAGCATTCACGTCTTTGGTAACTACTGAACCCGCACCTATGGTGGCGTTTTCGCCAATACTAACAGGTGCTACAAGCGAACTATTGCTACCTACGAATACGCCGTCACCAATAATAGTTTTAAATTTGTTAGCACCGTCGTAGTTGCAGGTAATTGTACCTGCGCCTATGTTCACACCTTTGCCAATTTGTGCGTCGCCGATATAAGTTAAATGATTCACTTTTGAACCTTCACCAATAACGGATTTTTTCACTTCACAAAAATTACCTACTTTGGCACCATCGTGAAGGTCCGCGCCAGGACGAAGCCGGGCGTAAGGACCCACGTTGCAGTTTTGTGCAACCACAGCGTCTTCAATCAACGAAAACGCTTCAATGCGTGTACCATCGCCAATTTTACAGTTTTTGAATACGCAGTTAGGACCAATAATTACATTATCACCAATCTCAACGTTGCCCTCGAAAATAGCATTAATGTCGATACTAACATCTTGTCCAACGGTTAACTTACCACGCACATCAATGCGCTGTGGATCAGCTAAGCTGACTCCTGCTGTCATCAAGGCTTCAGCATTGCGAAATTGATAGGCTGATTCCAACGACGATAATTGAACACGGTTATTTACGCCTTCAACTTCACGCTCCCAAACAGGATGCGCTGCGCGGATAATTTTTCCTTCTTTGGCGGCCATTTCAATAACATCAGTCAGATAATACTCACCTTGCACATTATTATTAGATAAATTGCCTAACCAACGTTTTAGATGTTTGCCTGACATCAACATCATGCCTGTGTTTATTTCGGTAATTTCGCGCTGAGCGTCACTTGCATCTTTGTGTTCAACGATAGCCGTAATGTTGTCACCCTCGCGAATGATGCGGCCCATGCCCGTTGGGTCATTCAAATGAACAGTTAACAGTGCCAAGTCAGCTTGTGCTTTAGCGTCAACTAAGCGTCGTAATGTTTCACTGCTGATCAGCGGGGCGTCGCCCACTAGGATCATCACATCTTCACCATCTTTAATATGTGATGCCGCTTGTTGGACTGCATGACCTGTGCCTAATTGTTCGGCTTGTAAACACCAATTCAGTTTATGCTGAGCTAACGCTTTTTCGAGTAAATCAGCGCCATGACCATATACAAGGTTAATGTTGTCGCAATCGAGTTCTTTTGCTGCCTCAATAATATGCTCGACCATTGGCTTACCAGCAATAGGATGCAATACTTTAGGTAGCGACGACTTCATTCGTGTTCCCTTGCCTGCTGCAAGGATAATAACGCTCAGTGACATAGGTAATTCCTTTCTAATTTAGGCCATAGTGTAACTAAGTGAAAACCCGTTGTCAGTAGACTTCACTTTCTATTTGCCCTATCATCCTCATCAAATAACAGGATGTTAACTGACACTAAATAATGAATATTTTTCGTACACTTCATCGTAGTATCTTAGTTTTATTTGCGATTGTCGTCGTCGCCATCGTTACGCTAATACATTTCAGTATGACCAAAATAGTGGCTGAACAAAGCCGCGCTCATCAAACTTCACTCTCGCCCGCGGTAAAGCTGGTTGTTCGCCAAGTTATAGAACCTCTACATATCACTGAAACATTGAGTAAATCGAAAGAATTGAAGGGAATCATGCAGTTTTCTGCAGCTAATGATGCAAGCTTCAATGAAAAACAAATATTTGAAACGCTCAAACGACTTGAACAAGAATTTGAGATGGGCTTTTTCGTTGCTTTGGAAAAGCAGCGAATGCAATACAACTCCGACGGTTCAACTATTAAGCTAGTTGAAGGTGAAGTAAACTGGTACTTTAAATATCGTGACATGCCTGAAAAATCAGTCGGTGATATCGGCAAATGGGAAGATACGCATTTCTTCATTGACATAAAAATATTTGATGAAAACAATCAATTTGTCGGCTTTTTCGGTGTTGCAAAAAGCCTATCACAGTTTATCGAGGTGTTTGAAACCCATAAAGCGACCTACGGTCACGACTTCATTTTTGTGAACCCGAAAGGCGCGGTCATGCTCTCTTCAGACCCTGCATTAAACGCGAGCAAATCGAACTTCAATAACCTAAAAGATCTTACTTGGTATCAACAAACTGTTAATCAAATGGGGATTGATCCAGAAACAGCCTTGGCGGGCGATGCCTCAGTTCAAAACATTAATAATGAATTAGTCAATATTGACGGCCAGGATATATTGATAGCGCAGGTCAATCTTGATTTATTTGACTGGACAATGTTGTTAATGTCGCCACTAAATAAGCAGCAGATCCATATAAGTAACGGCTTTATGTTTTCCGCTATTAGCGTTTTAGTGGTTATTTTCTTATTGTTCCTAATTATTTATAATCTTTTATATTACTTCCGCAAAGACATCCAAAATAAAGGGCTGGTGCTGCCCTATTGTAAAATGCAGTCTGATGAAAAAATCAAATACTTAATTAACTCTAAAGCCTACGAGGACGATGCCTATTTGATACTTATTCAACTCAATGATTTTTATCAACGACCTATTACCACCATCGAGTAGGGTGAGGCTCATGCCTCATCCCTCTCACAGAACCGCACATACGGACCTCGTATACGGCTCATGCAATCTACTATTTCTAGTAATTAGAAGCAAGAACACCTGTTTTCACTTCGCCTA
>Ga0307978_1002027_pt1 | contig 14581 bp, 9 predicted proteins | sample OrgLakmetage1056_FD_203151 | JGI IMG/M metagenome (GOLD analysis project Ga0307978, IMG submission 203151) | Saline water microbial communities from Organic Lake, Antarctica - #1056 | ecosystem: Environmental > Aquatic > Non-marine Saline and Alkaline > Saline | place: Antarctica: Organic Lake...
AGTTTCATGCGAAACAGCCCCCCAAAAGTAGGTGTTTCGTTTCTTCACGATTTTCCTGTTTCAACTCTGGCCCTAATAATTGATACCCGCAGCCCGCAGCGCTGCCTCTGATTGCAGACAGACGACATGTTGGACAACATCGTATATTTTCAGTTCTCCCCTCGTCGGGGGAGGCGCGAAAAACAGCAAAAGCGTGTCAATCAACTTCTGCACGCACCACCGCCGCACCGCCGCTGTACCTTACTTCGAGGCTTTTGAGTGAAGCCACATCATGGCAGCCCTCAACCTTCCTGGCGCCTTCGGCGTTCATATGCCACAATATCGGATTCCAAACTCTTTGTACAAGGACAATCGCGGAAGGTTAGTAGAACTCTTTTCCAAAGAAGCACCCGAGGCAGCAGCCGGAGACGGCTCCGTGCTTCTCTTCAAAGGCGGCAATCAAGAGGAGCGGTACGATACCGATCACGAACCTGTATTTCGCCAAGAAAGTTTTTTCGCGCACCTTTTTGGTGTCACTGAAGCTGACTGCTACGCAGTGATCGAAGTGCCCTCCGGGAAGACGACTCTATTCATCCCGCGCCTGCCTGCGGAATATGCTGTCTGGATGGGCCCTATTCACCCACCGGAATCTTTCCAAACCAAGTACGGGGTCGATGCCGTGCTTTTTGTGGACGAAGTACCTGCGTGGCTGAAAGCTCACGCCGCCGTGGCGGCCTCTAGCGCTGACAAGCCTGCGATTCATACCATTTATGGCGAAAACAGCGACTCGGGCAACTCTGGGCCACCACTCCCCGATTTCGAAGGCTTCGAGGCCCTGAATTCAACGCACGCGGTGCTGCGACGCGTGGCAGTGGAAGTGCGTGTGCACAAATCACCTGCCGAAGTGGCAGTGCTCCAGAAAGTCAACGACATCGCTTCGGATGCCCACATGGCGACCATGGCACATGCCAAGCCGGGGATGGTAGAGTTTCAGCTCGAGTCCATGTTTCGCCACCATTGCTACTACAACGGCGGGTGCCGCCTAGCGGCGTACACCAGCATTTGCGGGTGCGGCCCCAATGCTGCGGTCTTGCACTACGGCCACGCTGGCGCGCCCAACGACCGGACCTGCTTGGAGGGCGAAGTGATGCTGTCGGACCAGGGCTGCGAGCTGCGCTGCTACTCGTGCGACATCACCTGCTCGTACCCGATTTCCAGCACCGGGAAATTCACGGCAGACCAGCGCTTCATCTTTGACACGGTGGCGCTCTGCCAGCAGCGGGTGATGGCCGCGATGCAGCCGGGGGTGGAGTGGGCAGCCATGCACGAGCTGACTTACCGCACCATTTGCGAACGGCTGGTGGAGTGCGGTGCCTTGGTGGGATCCATCGATGAAATGATGGCGGCCAACGTGGGAAGCCATTTCATGCCGCACGGTCTAGGTGTGTCACAAGTCGTCGATTTATCAAGTGCAGCTTTTTGACACTTTGCTCCTGAGAATACACTGTATCCAGCAGCTCTGGTATCCTACTAGCTCTTACTTTCTCTCCCACTGTTTGCGATTCGTCATTCTCAGGCCACCTCATCGGCATCGACACTCATGACGTGGGCGGCTACAATTTGCCTTCCTCGAAGCGTGACACCCGCGCGGGCTTCAAGTCGCTTCGCATGCAGCGGCCTCTGGAGGAAGGCATGACCCTCACGGTGGAACCGGGGTGCTACTTCATCGGCATTTTGCTCGACCAGCTCTTGGCCAACCCTGCCACCGCAGGCTTCTGCGTGCCTGCGCGGCTCGAGCAGCTGCGCGGCAGCGGCGGGGTGCGTCTTGAGGACTCGGTGCTGGTGCGAGCTGCGGGGCAACCGGTGTGGAACTTGACCACATGCCCGCGCACCGCCGATGACGTAGAAGCCGTGATCGCCGGAAAGATCACCAGCCGAGACCAGCTTACGCGCCTGTTTAATTAAGGAAGCGCACGTATTTGTGTCGAGCAGTATTCGAGCAAACAGTTTTGGTGCAGTTATAAAGATGCTTCTTGTAGGGCAGTGAGGCAGAAACTTTTTGAACCAGGGGCGCTGTGGATATGTAGATGAACGCAATTTATTGTGCTTCTTCTTTTGCTTTGTGATTTTCGGTAGAGACAATAAGACATTAAACGGAAGTAGAAACCAATTGCCACCTCCCTTTATTTCTTTACGCAGCCAGAGAAACATAGGGCCACGGCAATTGAAGTACTGGCGCATTTTTTTAAAATTAAAAAGGCAGAAGTAGCGAAGAAATACGGCGCCGTCGGTTTTGGCGTCATGAGCTGGTAGCCGTAGGCTTTAAGCCGTGAGCTATATCCGCATCTAAATGCCCATCGCCCCATTAAACTCAACTCCCAACCCCAAGAAAAAGGGAGGGGCAGGGGTCTAATGCCCATGAATCCATGCCCATTGACACACGCACTAGACACTAGATACATGGACAACCAACAAAAGCAAAGTAAAGGAGAGAGATATTACACGTGTTAAATTTCTTTTTTCACTTTGTGCCCACCTTGCTTTATCTAGAAGACTCCGCCTTACTCAACCCATCCCAAGCACCTCGCCGCCACCTCAAGAGGCACCAGGGCACCACTGTCGGCTACAAACACCTGCGAAGTGCTACTGGCAATTGAGGTTGCACCCGGGGTCGCAATTGGAGTGCGTGAAGAGCCGCGCTTGAAGTGGCGACTACAGACTTCACGGAGGGAGTGCTCTATAGGCTCCAGGACCGCGTCAATGAGATTCACTTTTTCAGCGAGATTCACGTGCTGAACACTGTACTGAGCCTCAAGGGGCTCTAAATCAGACGGGTCTAAAGTAGCAGCAGATGTTGCGCTGGCCAGCCGACACAGCAGCTCATTGGGTGCATCGTCTGGCAGCATCGCGATGCTCATAGCTCCCGCAGCAGTGGTGCCCTGTCGTTGCGAAGCCGCAAATTGCAGTGAGGTTAGGAAGGATTCTTTCAGGGCTGGCAAGCTAGAGCTGCTAGAAAGTTCCGGGTAAGAAATTTGCAAGTTGGAAACTTGTGATCCAGGGGGCTGAATCGCTGCAGCAACCAACTTCAGCCGCGGCAAACAATTAACGCCTCGAGTGAGTTCTAACACTGCTTGTGGTGCTGCCTGAACCAATGGTGCTCGCTTTAACCCGGCAGTGGCCACCGAGTGATGAATGTGTGCCTGCAGACTGAGGGATGCTCCTGGCGGGGCCTCAACGAGTACCCAGTCTGGCAAACGTGTTTGTTGCAATACACGACCAAGAACACGGCGCACGATCATCTCTGAAGATGCTCCACCCTCTAATGCTTCTTCCGGATCACGATCAAGATTGGCAGCCAAAATTGTGTCCACAGTCTCGGCTTCTGCCACCAGAGCAGATCTTTCTTCGATAAAGTTCTGACAATTGCTGCTGCCGCTATCGATTTTTTCAACGTAGAGTTTGACAGTGGTGAGCACGAGATCGGCGGCATTCGAGCTGGCGGTTTTACACCCGCTGTAGACTGGCTGTGGTGCCCTCCCTCCGGTTTCCTCGCTTAAAGTCGCACGCCATATGACCACAGCTTGGCTACTTAGTTGCTCAGAAGAATGACTATGCGTGTCTTCCAATGATTCGCCATCTTTGCCGAGGCTGTCTTCGAGTTCTTCGTTTTCACCACTGTTCAAGACGTCAGGCGACCCTCGGACAATGCGATCGTTGAAGACATCGAGCTGAGGTAACTCAAGCACATCGGGTAAATGCCCCTGAGGCAGGCCCGCTAGTAAAGCTGGCACCCCACCTTGGAGCAATGGCACTCGGAATAATGAAGAGGCGGCCTCTTTGCTGGGCTTACTGTTGCTGCTACTGGCAGCAGTGGCGGCTCGGCGCTCTTCGAGATGGCTTGTGGAGAGGGACGCACCGTCCGGAAAGTTGGGGTAGACTAAGAAATAGTTCCGGCTAGCAGCGAGCTCGAGCATAAAGAGCCACTTCCAAGTGCGGCCATTGGTGCGACTCGGTAATCCATCGCGGCTAAACACACCAACACTCATAACGAAAGAAGACGCTTCATCGTATGCATCGTCACTTTCGCCCGTGTCGCCACTCTCCTCGCTTTTACTCTCCTCGATGCCCTCGGCATTGGTCTCACCACTGACAGCAGTGCCATGCCGGCCTTCCTTAGGTTCTTGTACCGGAGGGCTCGCCCAGGCCAATCGGAGCACAGCGTATCGTCGCAGCTCTTGCCACGTGTCACCGAAAAACGCAAACGCACCGCCACCGCACGGCAATTGCGATAAGTACGGCGTCAGCGCAGATGGCAGTGGCTCAGTTTCCTTGTTGTCACTGTCACTAGCTTTGGTTTCGGAGTTCTTGTTGATACCACTGTAAACAGAGCTACCTTCGCAGGATGCGTCACCAGTGCGGCAGCTGCTTCGACCTCTATCGCCAGGACTGAGTGTCGGTGGCTTAAATGGTTGAGGAAACTGAGTAGTACTGACACGGGGTGTATAAAGGCTGATGCCGTATATTTTTGCTCGCCCTCCACGCCCGTTCTCCAGCTTCTGCCGCTGATCAGGGTCGAGACGGTACGTCAGCGCGCACCATTTGATCCAGGCATAAAAGAGGGGCGATACTTCGTGGTCGTCCTCCAATAAAACGCCGATCTGAAGTATAGTTGAAGAATTCGATCATGTTACAATGAAAGACAGGGGGCAGAGAAGTTATGCATGTACAGATGAAGCGATCATAAGAACATACAAATTAAAACCTCATCAGCGTCGCTCGGCGACCAAGCGCCGAGAATGGTCCGCAGCAAGCCTTGCCGTGTGGCTGACACCGTCGCGTTGAAGGCACCAAACGGCCAATCAAATGCTCTGGCTTCGGCCATCACGGGCTCATGGTAAGGGCCTCGGTCGACGTGCACGAACAAATCCACCTTGGGGAAATTTCATTGGAGAGTAAAAAGTTGGTATGCAACGAATAAGAAAGCAATTGACATTGACTAATCAAGCAGGCGCAAGGGTGGAAGAGTAGTTTAAATTGATAATGCCAGTATAATTCAATGGTACCTGAAAGTAAAACAACTTGTGAGTTATTCATAGTTGAAAGTACAAACCTCGTCCTCTAAGTAGTGAGCAGCAGATAAGGATGCAAGGAGCCGCTGAAGTGGCATCACCGAAGGACGATTTGCGTCACACACTACATGAAGCGAGATCGCGGGAACACCCCATTTGCGGTGTGCTGCTCGCGTGAGCTGTCGGACCCACGCTAAGTGCTCGTGCTCGGCCGTTTGAGCGAGGCTTTCCTCGAGGTTCGCAGCATTGCGCACTCGGCGCTGTTGCCGTCCCAACGCTTCCACACCAGCTGCCCGCCTCCCAGCCAACACTACTGAAGCAGCTTCAGCCCGCATGGCACACTTCGCCTTGAGCGCAGCTTGTTTGTCGAGATACTGGCGGTGCAGCATTTTTTCGTACCGGTGTTGTTCTTTCGCCATGGCTTTTCGAGCTAGAGTAGCGTTGCGCTTCAGCTCGCGCTTCTCCCAACCCTCAAGCTCGAACACCTTGCCTTTGCGACGTGCACGCTTCTCTTGCCTGCTCCGCTCCCCGGATTGCCGATCGGCCTCAGCTTGTGCACGCTTCTTGGCTATGTCCGCTTCTGCCGCACGCCGTTTTGCTGCAGTCATTCGTTGCTCTTGCAAAGCTTTCTCGCGCCTTTGCTCAGCTGCCTCCGTTCGGTGAACTTCAGATGCCGACTTGGCAGCTACTCGTTGCGAGCGCATGTACGCAGACGCGTGCATTTGGGAGGGGCCAGTTGGAAGTTTCGCCTTTAATTCCCGGTGCGCGAATGAGGAGTTCGTGACAACCGTGGCATGCTCCAGATGTACCCATTCGTTTAGTTGACCTTCGTCCCAGGGCTCTGGCTTACATTCATGCCCAGCTAAACAAATAATGGTAGCCAACAGAATGTATCTTGTACCAAGATTAAAGCTCATACTTTGGTTCGGAGAATTATAAAGCCAGTGGTCTTGATGATAATTATTTCCAGTCGACGAAAACGGATATCGGGATTTCTAGTAGAGCTACAGCGCTACGATAACATTGCCAGAGCAAAACCAAAGCGCCTTCTATACAATCAGATTTTATTGCGAAATGCTCAAGCTGTGAGCAGTTCAGAATCATGCGAATCCTCAAGAATGGCGTCAAGACGGCTACCGTGACATCATGAAGCGATATGTCGATGAGTCAAGCATTAGTCATACAGCACCGTACAATGGCAAGGCCCGCCTTATGGATCGCGATGATTCTAGCAAATGTATTCGAAACTCAAATCAATAGCGGTTGGCATCCTCAATCATCTTCGCGTCATTGTAAATGTTTAGAATAGTCAATGATTCAAAAGTGGACAAAGCTAGCTAGAATTTGCCAGACTAAATCATCGTGTATTTCAAAGGAAGTATTGTAATACCACCGAAAGGGTTCGCAGACAGTCTCTTTAGTTTTGCTCTGGGGACTAGGAGGTGGTAAAGCCATGACCTCGATCAGATCAAGGTTACGCCAGCAAGAAGTTGCGAGCAGCATGGTCGATATTTTTTCTTGATGAGTCAACTTACGAACGACGAACGATAAACGAGAAATCAGTGAGGGACCATCATCAGATCTGCATCAGGTCGTCATCACCTCCCTGTCATCTTCGTGAAGTCGTCTGTCTTCCTCGCCTAAATCGCTGTTTCTGTTTCTATGCCATCACTGCTAGCGGGCAAGAGAAACGTACCCGACTGGCCGGCTAGCGGGCTGACGAATAGGGCCTTATCAATATCTAATTAGAAGTTAAACTCTCAGGCCGCATTGACCAACGAGTTTATATCTTTTTCTTTGCGAGCCCTTAACTATTCTGGCAGTAATCAAGGTGACATTGTGTACCTAAGCTTCGTCTGAACTACCGTTTAGAAGCAACATGGCGCTCTGGAGAGCCTTCCTAGGTTTAAAGCAGTTCAGCGCACACTCTAGCGTACAGCGAAACCTTCGCGGTGTTCCCATCGATGGCTCTTCTCGCTTCCGAGATGATCGGGTTGCATCTGAGAGCCCCAAACGCCGCTGGGACAATCGAAGTAAACAGTTTGTCGATGACGATGGTGAAGTAGCACCGGAAAGTGTTGTTGGAACCCCCACTATAAATCATCGCAAATCTCGCACGCCAGGTTGGAGAAAGAGGTCAGTTCCTGAGGTTCGTTCCGCCTCAAACGCAATGTCTCATGGGAGCCATAGCGACTCCTTGAGAGGAAACGCCAGACACGAAACCAGTAACGCCACTGCGAGTGCCAACAGACGTAAATACGAAGTGAATTACAATATTCCCACTAGTGATGGCTCCAATGTTAGCAATAAGGTGCCTCAGACTCCGGCCGTGAACTTTCAAACTGCCGACGAACGATTAGTAGCAGCCAAGTATTCAATTGCGGAAGCGCGCACTGTGGCCGACTTGCGAAGTGCTCTCGCACTCTTAACCAAGCCAAACGAGTGCCGTAGGATGGAAAAACGGCAGGCCGTGAAGTACCAGCAGCTCAGTTGCTCCTGGGCTCTAAGCAAGGCCAAGAAGCTCGGACTGCACGGTGACACCGCGAGCCTGCTCCTCTCCGACCTGCGAGCGTCGGGGGCTAAGCCCAACGTATACGTGTACGGAGCCGCCATAGAAGCCGTAGCCAGCGCGCCTGGGTCCGACCGCGTGCGGTGGCGTGGCAGCGGTGAAATGAACGGTGGCCGAGCAGCGCTACCGGGAAGGCCGGGACGCGGCGCAGGCGGTAACATTACTGCCAGTAGTGGTAGCGGTGCATCGGAGACTTCGGGGCGAAGTGAATCCAAACAGCCTACGACGAATTTCAACCCCGCAGCAGCAGCCCTTGAGTTGCTCGAGGCCATGCAAAAGGTTGACTATTTGGTGCCCAACGAGCATTGCTTTGGGTCCACTTGCAAAGCCCTCGCCCGCGCCCCTGACCTCGATGCAGCTGCTGACCGTGCTCTGCGCATCATCAAGGTGAGGTGTTTGTTTAGAGAAGAAAAGTCCTCGAATGAAAGTTAAAGCCACCGAATACACGGTTTCGCGTTGATAGGTGGAGATGCCGCGAGCCCGTTGCGTCCCAAACGTCGTAGCCGTTAATGCAGCTCTCAATGTGCTGGGCCGCGCAGGTGCCTGGCGGGAAGCAGTCGACTTACTCGATGATATGGTGATTGATCGGGGGACGGGTTGCGTTCTTCTTGCTCAAATATATTTAGATTCACTCTCTTCTCTGCTTGTTCTCGCTGCTTAAGCTTATCATTGACACATTCGAGCTAATCGTTGGCACACCATCTCGTTTTCTTTTCTTTCTCCTTAGGTGGTGGCGCACAAGCTCCGAGCCAAGGCTGTAGACGAGGCTGCTGCAGCTGCTGCCCATGCTTCTTCCCCGCAGGCCCAGTCGAGCTCGTCTCCGTCTTCTTCTGGTGGACCCTCGGGTGGTGCACGGACATCGTCGTCCGAAGATGCTGCTGCCTTGGAGCGTGTCTCGATGGCGAAGTGGCGTAGGATGCCTGCGCCGGACGTTGCCTCGTTCAGCGCGGTGATCAACGCTTGCCACGCAGGAGGGCAGCCCGCGATGGCCACTGGCGTGCTGCGGCTCATGGCGTCCTTTGGGGTGCTCCCTAATATAGTGTGCGTGAACAGTGCCATGGCGGCAGCGGCCAAAGCAGGCCACGTGAGCTACGCGCTACGGCTGATGGATGCTCTGAGAGGCACTTTTGGGACCGAAGAAGACGAATACGGCCGCCCCATCTTTGGCGGCAGCAATCGTGTGGCTGCAGTCGACAATCAAGACCAAGACAGCATTCGATACGACGGTGAAACCAGTCCTGATAATGATGGTGGTGGTGGTGGTGATGCTAGTCATGCTGATGGTGACACGGGCGAGCTTCCTGACTTGTCCCATTTGAAGCCCGACGTGTGGTCTTACGCCATTGCCATTCAGAGCTCGGCGCGGGTGCACAACTGGCGCGGTGCTTTAGCGCTTCTCGAGGAAGCCGAAGCGACTCCTGGAGTGTACGTGAATGACGTGGCCTATACCAACGCCATCGCGGCGTGCTCGGCCTCGGGGGAATGGAAGCATGCAGTCGGACTCTTGCGGCGGATGCACCTGCATCACGCCAAGCGCCTAGAGGCAATGAAGAAAGGTGGAAACAGCAGCAGCAGCGGCAGTGGTTGGACTAGGAAAGCAGAGGCAAGCTCAGCAAGCATGATTGATGGTAGTGCCTTTGGCAACCGTGATTTGAACGGTCCCGGTGTAGTGGCCTACAACGCGTGCATCACGGCTTGTGGGCGAGCAGGACAGGTCCAAGCGGCGCTCTCGGTGCTTCACGCCATGCTTCTGGGAAACTTCGAGCAAGGGCAACTGACAGGCTCCAGCCAATCCAAACAGGCGCTTGAGGGAGCTGGCGGCGTGACACGCGCTGAAGAGGCGGTGAAGGCCATCGCTCTAGCAGCTGCTGCTTCACAAGACGATGGACAAGTAATTCCTGATGATGATAATGAGGATGCCGCAGGGGCAGCTCACGAGCCTAGCACAAGGAAACTGCCGCGGCCAGACGCAGTGTCCTACAACGCGGCTCTGCACGCCTGCGAGCGAGCTGGCATGTGGCGAGTGGCACTGCAACTGCTCGACGTCATGCCAGCTCATCTTCGCGATGCCGTGTCGTTCAACACGGCGATGGTGGCGTGCGGCCGCGCAGGGCAATGGCGAGCTACCTTGGAGCTCTTGCATGACCTCGAAGCATTGAGCGACACGCTTGGTCCTCTGAACGCGCACAGCTACGGGGCTGCGCTCACAGCATGTGCGCAAGCGGCGGAGGTGAGCATCGGCTGCAACAGCGACGACGGGATCGCCGCAGCTGAAGCAGGGGCATCCTTACTCGAGCGCAGTGGCGAGACAGCCGCGTGGCGCTCGTCGGTGGCCTGCTTGGGCCCTGCCGCGGCCGTGCTGCGGGCTGCGGGGAAGTACGAAGAAGCGCTGGTCCTCGAGCTCGAGCTCCGAAAAGCAGACCCAAAGCAAGCCATGCGCCTCGACATGCGACGGCGTCTCGGCAGCGAAGCGCAAGTACCCAAGTGAGGGGTGCTCCTATGGGTGAAACTACACCAGAAGAACGGGCTGAAATGCGAATTAGATTAATCGATTAATTCAAGATTATCACGTACGTGGCATGTATGGCCAAGGAGGTGGGCGTTTGGATCCTCGGTCAACTTGGCATCGGTTTTTCTTTTCCACTGATTACAGGTATAAAAGATAAAAGTGACTACATATTATAGTCGAAATCGAAACCTAGACGAGAGGGGCATATTAAGAGGATTCTGGAATACAAGAACGCATCAGCGCAATTGTGCATTTAAAATTAAAGAAAGGGGCCTCTATAGCTGAACACGTGGCTCTGGTTTACTCACGTAGGTGCCCCTCGTCGGGTTACAAGGACAAGGGCACTAAATTTCTCAATTCGTAACTGCTCTACCTCCAATTCGATTGGTGATTGGCCATAAGGAATGGCAACACGGAAGACCCTAGTGTCTTTCGAGGGATTAATTGATACACGTGCGTGGCACTGAACGTGCACTAGCGCTCACCGCGCTTGACGGATTGAACGACTGGCGTGCAGCGCTCTACTTCTGCCTGCGATTCGGGGTAAATCATGCGAATGACGCACACGCCCGAGGGTTCTTCCGAGACGCAAATTTCGTTGGTGCGCGGCCGGCATGTCATTTGTGTCGTCAAATACACCGTGTATTTTTCATCGGAGCCTGAACTTCCTCCCGAGATGGCTGTCCCCGGAGCGCCGGGAGCATTCTCATCCGGCCATAAAGTTTCGTCGTACTTAAATTGGCCGTTCGCGGGCGGCAAGCTTGACCATCCATAGGCGTGCACGGATGTATAGGTGAATGCACCTCGCAAAAATCCTTTCACTTGCACGTCACAAGTAGTAGCATCGTAAGGTATTGTGTAGTACAGATGACGCGGGTGGCCTTTCAAGTCTCCTTTTGGGTTCGGCACGAGCACTGAGGAATTGGGCGTCAAGCCTTGAAATGCGGGGGTTCGACGGTAGATACGGCGCACCAACAGCCAAGCGACCTTGTGCAATGCTAAGGCCACAAGGGCGCCTGATGGGAGGCTCAAACTAAGAGAGCTCGGCGTCAAGACACCAGGCAAGAGCTCCGGCAGAAGCGATCCAGGCCATGCAGATGCTACAAGCAACGCAGCGTTAAGCGCTACCGCAGCTGAGAGCCGATGATGTAACGCGCCAGGACCATTTTGGGCAGGGTGCATGCCCGGCACACGAATTTGATTCCCGAGCCGTTCAGAAGACCCGAATGCAGCGTTTGCGGCAGATACTGCAGCTGCAGCCGATGACGCGCCTTTCACGGCGTTACCTGCACCAAACCAAACGTCAGGAGCCTTGAATGCTTCTCCATTGCGCGGACAATAGCACCGTAGGCACAAGAGTCCTTTGGATACATCGTCAGGAATTTCAATCCAGTTCGCACCAGGCCACTTTGGCTTCGCAGCTATGGTTGAAAGCACCACGGTATACGATCCATCGGGCTCGAGTGAGATTTCAGTGTCGCGAAGGCACTGCTTTGGGCTGTTAGATTTGGCGCCTGGTAAGAAGACTTGGAAACTCCAATAGCGGCAGCGTGGTGGAACCCCTTTCAAAAGCACAGGGCCTCGACTGAATGGAACTTGTGTCAAGACGCTGTTGAAATCATTCATTTCTGGGAAAGGTCCGAAGAAAGCTACGAGCAAGTAATCCAAAGAAGTCGGGTTGCCTGGGATGTTGGACACCCAGCGATTGTAGCGAGCAGCAGGAAGGGCAGCACCCAAGGTAATGTTGATCAAGGCCCGCAGAGCACCAGTAACGACCAGGAAATCGACGAACCCGAATACGAAGGCAGGTATCATGATCTCAAACATCCTGCGATGTGCCAGGCAGGTAGGCTAATTTAGTCCTGATAAGCAAAAGGAAGAGATAAAGACATGAATACCACATGGCCAACAACAGCTAAGAATAGATTGATCTGGTCAACAGTAACAATTTACCTCGAGCTGTTGCTCGCGAGCTCGTGAGACTCTACTTAGCTAGCTAGTCAGAGCTTTCGAGGTAATAAGCTACGAAGCTAACGAGTCCAGTTTGTTTGCTCGACGATCGACGATTGGAGCAGAAAAGTGAAAGGTTAAGCGAGGCACGAGGCGCACTTGCACTCTAGGAGTATTACAGTACTAGGAGAGGGAGGCTTCGTTTAACTCCGTGATATGGGATTATGGTACAGGCTATAACTGGAATTGGAAAACCGGAACTGGAGTTCATAATTGATTCAGGGGTCCATCGCGAATCGCGAATGACGTAAGTTTATTATTTCACTTCACCGCGAGGAGCTACTGGGGAAGTCAAGAGTCAAGGCATTAAGAATGAACTATGAAAGCAAGCAATTCTTTTTATCGGGCATGGGATTGTCGTCGTCGTTCTCGCTCGCCTCGTCCAGCGCTGCCCCTAAAGCACTATTCCGCCGCTGCAAATCACCTGCCTCGTCATAGCTTGCGCTGAAGCCACGCCCAGTAGGCTGATCTCTCGGTGGCGTAGGCGGCATCGCTGGCAGAGGAGACGAGCCATGCCGCCCTATGCTCACGCTTCGCCCATGGCTGTGCTTGTTGGAAGAGGAGCGGTGGCTCGTCGCTTTCGAAGCGTGGCTAGCTGCCGACCAGAAGCTCACGTCGCTGTGCTGCGAGCCGGCGTCCGACGCGGTACCAGACTTCGAGGAGGTGGCGGACTCCAGGTCCCACCCCCCCTCATCGGGGTTTTCCGAGTCGTCGTCTGAGTGGTTGTCGTAGAACGCCCCCGCGGAATTGAATAGCGCGCTGCTGGCGTTTGTATTGCTGTTGCTGTATTGCGTCGAGCCGAAAGGGGTATACATCGGTGGCGGCGCCGGTGAAGAGGTGCTAGAAGGTGAGCTGAACAGCTGCTGCGCGCCACTCGTATTGCCACTTCCCATGGAGCTGTTTGCACCGCCTAGCACTCCTGGAGGCAGCGGTTGTGGCGTGGTGTAGGCTACTGGTGTAGAAGACGAAGGCCCAGGAGTGGTTGGAGAAATGAATCGGTTCGAGCTGTGGGCTTGTGTTGACCGCTCAGGTGTGCTCGGTGGCCTCAACTCATGCTGTTGCTGCTGTTGCTGTGGCTCGAGAGGTTCAAGCTCAGGCTGGGCCGCGAGCTCATGCTTGGCCACGGCTAAATTGTGCACTGCGTCGTCCCACTCGGGTTTGAGCGCAACGGCCGCTTCGTAGCAAGCCACAGCGCGCCGAATGTCCCCAATGCTGTCGTAAGTTTGGCCCAAGTTGTAGTGGGCCTCAGGCCACTGTGGGTTCAAGGCTAAGGCGGAAAGCGAGCTGGAAACGGACTCGTCAAAGCGCCCAAGGGCGTCTAAAATGATTGCCAAGTTGTAATGCCCCTCAGCTTGTGCAGGTTGGTGCTGTAAGCTGGCTGCGTAGGCGTCGGCGGCCTCGGCTAAGTGATCTTCGTCCTCCAGCTCGCCTGCTAACCCAAAATAGTGCGCTGCCAAGGCCTGTGATTCTGCGTCATCTCTGGCGGCCGGGCTAGGTATAAAAGGTCGCCTGCTGCCGTTGTTGCCGTTGTTGTCGTTGTTGCCGTTGTTGTTGTTGTTGTTGCTAAGGTTGCTCTCTAATGTATCCGCCGATTGGGGCGACGTGACATTCACAGCCCCTGCCGCAGCCGCAGTAGCGCTCGCCTGAGCTTTGGTGCGTGCGACAGCGGCAGCGAGGAAACGCGCGCGGTTGGCTGCTTTGCGGTCCAGCACTTTTTGCTCTAATTTAGCTTCGCGAGAGGCCAGCGAAGTGACCATGGCGGCCACCGATTTCGACTTGTAAGCGCGTTTTTCCGACCGTGAGCTCGAAGTGCCGCTGCCGTGGCCGCTGCTCGTGCGCGAGTGCTGCGACCCAGTGTCTGAAAAATCACCGCCACCGGTGCTGCTGCTGTTGCTGCGCCCGCTGCTAATATGATTGGCTAAACCGTTAGCAGCTTGGCGAGCAACTTCATTTGCTCCGAAGGACGAGTCCAGCGCCGCCCGCTGCCGCCTGAGCTCAGCGAGCGCCACTTCATCTTGGGCTAACTCACGGGCTTCTTTTAGAGCTACTGCTTCTAAGTCTACAGGGCTACGGTAATTGCTCTTGCCATGACTGCCACTGGGGTTCCGGCTTGGCCACGGGGAGTGGTCATTCTCGAGGGCTGCAGGCCTCATGACATTCACTGCCTCGCGCGTGCGCTGCAATTGAGAGCCACTGTCGCTGTCATAATTGCTGTTGCTGCTATGGGCGTGGCTGCTGCCGCTGTGGCCAGCGCTGCTGCCTGAGGCAGGAGACTCCGTGGCGGTCGACAGAGGGTTTGACCTACTACTGGGCTTGGAGGCTCGCACAGACGAATGTGTGCTCACGGGATCACAGCGATCGGGCGAAGCGGATTTGGGGCGGCGCTCACGGTTGCGCGATGAGTGCTCGTTGAAAGGCTTCTGCCTGGCGGCATGCGGGGAGGGC
>Ga0307978_1002044_pt1 | contig 14511 bp, 17 predicted proteins | sample OrgLakmetage1056_FD_203151 | JGI IMG/M metagenome (GOLD analysis project Ga0307978, IMG submission 203151) | Saline water microbial communities from Organic Lake, Antarctica - #1056 | ecosystem: Environmental > Aquatic > Non-marine Saline and Alkaline > Saline | place: Antarctica: Organic Lake...
CCTATCAAGCATGAGCTGAACTAATAGTCTCGTCTTTCGTCGAACTGTTTTTCTCCCGACACTCATCTAATAATTTCTTGCATGCCCTGAGCTGCGCTACAAGAGAATCGGACTCGGATTCTGTCCCAAGGATTGTGTGATCTACATACAGTTTTCCCATCAGACCATTTGTACGGTCCGCAGAATTATCCGACACTGGTTCTGTCATATGTAATTCTTTGAACCAAGCAGCAGTGAGTTGCAACATAACCGTTCTCAAACGGGACAAAACAATTGTGTCACCTATCACCCTGATGTTGTTTACTTCATGTACCAACTTACCATATAAATTTAATTTTTTTGCATCGAAGCTGTCGCCTTTGAATGGAAACAGGGCGTCCAAAACCATGGTTCGGAGAGCCTCAAGCACTTTTGCGTTCTGCTCGGGAATGTCGAACGCGTGAAACTGTGTACCATTGGCTGAGATTTCTGTTACTTTTAGCGTATACGCACTAATTGGGACAATAACGATATAAGGTTGTTCCTGGGTTGTCATACCTTTCTTTTGTCTATAGAAAACAAATTAAAAACACATGCAACAAACTACACTGGCCGAAGAAACGAAATCGGAACAACTCTCTGCTCTTGTTCGTCGAGGAGTCGTACGGTAGCATATACGCGACGGACATCATAGATATGCACCAATGACCAACCTGTACCCGTAAAGACATACATTTTACCCAACCCCGCTAACGCCTGTTTCGCGAGAAGACGGATGGTCTTTTTATCATACAGTGCGCGAAATCCGGGAACCAGAACATGCCGACTTTCCGTTTGAAGAAAGATCTTCCGTGCTACTAAAGAAAACAACTGTCCGTGTGCATGCTGTGTCCACTTTGTGAACCGATGAACAGACACATAGAAATACACAAACACGTGACACATTTCATGAAATAATGTACTCAGGAAACAAACCCAAATATTCTTGCATCGGCGACCACCAGTTAAGTACGACGCCTTCGAACCAGATCGAACAAATAGACCCTCAAAAAGAGCTTGATTAAGACTGACGAGTACCACCGACCCACCAAGAGTATACGATGTATTCCCAGCGACACCGGGGCCCTGATCAACAGCCAAAGAAAACTGTAGACTGATACCAAGTAGTTCCTGAGAAACCGAAAGCAGTGACCGAAAACAAACTCGATCAACCATACAATAAACTTGGTGAACCATTGACGGACTTGGTGGCCATACCAGGGATTTACTACAGTTCGCTACCAATTCGTCGAGAGCATGCTGGGAAACAGTATTCTGCTTTCCTAAACAATCTTTGTAGAACGAATCATAACGTTTACAGAGTTGACCACGACTACACACCATTTTATTTAGTTTAAAACATGAAATTCTTCCATCAGCATAGCCGACATGGGTTTTTTTCTACTAAACTCAACATCTTCTTTTCGTTCTGCACAGTGTTTTTGAAGACCCAACACATATTCGGCAAATCGTAAAGAAACTGTATCAATATCACCCTGTAGTCGGGACGGATCTACATGAAATTCCTTGAAAGCCTTACCAAGGAACTCCACATTTAATGTAGGACGACTCAGTTTTGATTTTAATACCAAATAGTTACCCTCGATTTCAATATACCCTAATCTTTTTTCCTTCATAATCTTAAGAATATGTTCCTTGGCAGCTTTTTTACGGTCCCTCATCTCTTTTGCGACACCTGTTTCCTTCCCAGAAAGCTCTTTCATACACTGCATGAAACATTGGACCGCATCCAATAGTTCCGGTGGTTTTTCCATTTTGCTGTTTTAGTTACACCCTATTCATTCCATGGACACTAATCTGAACGCAGCTACAAATCGATTATATTGAATACATCTGGAAGCTCTGGAAGCTCTGGAAGCTCTGGAACATCTGGAACATCTGGAACATCTGGAACATCTGGAACATCTGGAACATCTGGAACATCTGGAACATCTGGAACATCTGGAACATCTGGAACATCTGGAACTTCTGGAACTTCTGGAACTTCTGGAACTTCTGGAACTTCTGGAACTTCTGGAACTTCTGGAACAAACACCGGTATTGAAATGGAGGAAACTCGCTTCCGTTTCCGTGTTTTCATGTCTACTAAAGATAGTATTTTGTTCTTGCGGTTTTGCTTCACACCCGATTCTAGGCAGCGTTTTTTTTCCATAAATTCGATCAAATATGTGGCAGCACCGAGGCAACAATGGTCGTCAGAGGTCACTTGTTCAAGGCCACTAAAAGCCGAATGAACACAAACACGATGTAATGCTTCGGTATCAGCAAGCGCACTATGAGCGTTCTTAATTGCACACCCGGTAAGGGCTCTATGAACATCACCTAAACAAAAGGAACAATTACCGGACTTTTTTCGAAGCAAAAGCATATTCTCGATAGAGGTCCTTGCCCAAATCAATGGATCCACTAAAGACATAATACCAGATGCTTTCAATTGACGATCAATGTTCATTTCACTACGAAGCATCTCGCAGTACAACATTGGAAAATCATAATTAATGCCATTGTAGGCAATCAGCGTCACTTCTTCCAAGTCTATCCGAACCGACTGAATCCAAGTAAAAAACTGTTGCAACACGACAGCCACAATTGGCGCACCTTTCAAGTCTTCATTGTAAATCCCAGTAACCTCGCTTGCCTTCGCGGATATTTTTTTTTCAGTGAATACAAAGGACTCGAATTTACCAATAGGTTCCATCACGCCCGAACGAGCAGCGAGAGCACCAATTTGAGTAATACGATCATTCCAGCGGCTCAAACCGGTCGCTTCAAAATCCAGATAAATAGAGAGACCCATTCCAGTTGTGAACGTTTATGTGTTCTACATATTTCAACACAGCATAAATAAGCAAACAATCAAAAAATTTAGTATAATTTGAAAGCACTACGCTTCGTCTTCCTCTTCTGGCGAACGCGTGCCCATGTGCTCAGTGTCATTCGAGCCATCTTCGACGTCTTCTGGGTATGCATCTGGTTCATGCTTAGAAACTGGATCTTCTTCATCGAAATCACTCTCGTCACCCTCATCGTCCCGATGATCACTATCTATGTCAGAATCTAAATCGGAAACATCTTCACTGACTGATTGTCGATCAGGATCAGATTCGTTTCCCTCCTCCACAACAGAAGCACCATATTCTTCATCACTCTGCATGTAGGCAACGATATCTCCGTCTGCACCATCGAGAGGTGTCGACAAATCAGGTGAAGCAGGTGAATTAGTAGAAGCAATAGAAACTGTAGAAACTGTAGAAACTGTAGAAACTGTAGAAACTGTAGAAACTGTAGAAACCGTAGAAACTGTAGAAACAGTAGAAACAGGAGAAACAGACTTTTTTAGGGATTGAAGTAATTTCTGACGTTTTGATAAAGGTAAATTCTCGAACCCGTCATCACTCAAGTCGTCACCATCTGATGATACGCTCCGATCAGCTTGTGAAGCCCAATAGGATAGATTCTTACCCATGGTCTCAATTGTCATACCTTGGTTATTAATTACTAAGACGAAACACAACATATATTTCAAGACGATGAAAAGATTTATTTCGAAACAGATATTTCTGATTATGAACAAAAAAAGCTGACCTCCCTATGACGACACATTCACAACAGGCACTACATTTGACTCTACTACAGCACATTCTTGTCTGTACCGTTCCTTGTCTTTTTGGCTCAATTCAAGATATGGTTCCTTCTCGTGGACAGTCATTCGATTCCAACGTTGACCGAGCATTTTGCCAACAGTCTGAAAATCAGCAGTAGGGTGCTCGTGGACTACATCATTTCTTACTCGGATGACAAAATACATATACGGGCTCAAGCCGGATCGAGGAAGTTTTTTCTTCAGTTCACGTCGCACACGTTTGATTTTTTTTAGTGTTTTCTTCTGTTCAGTGGATAGCAACAAGGATTCTGTTTGAAACCGTTCTTGGTCTTGTCGATGTAGTATATTATAAGGTTGCTTCTCGGAAGCTGACAGACTTTTCCACATCGGAGCTAGACGTTTACAAACATCACCAAAGGAAAGGCTTGGGTCGTCTTCTAGAACATTTTTTCTGTTTTGATTGCAATAGAAAATCCAAGCTGTCTTGGTCCCACGGATGATCGAGCGACGCGTGATGGCCTTCACCCTCGATTTCACAAATTTGAGTCCAACTAGTTTGTTTTGAGTATTCTGATCCAGGACTTTCCTTTTCTTTAATCCCTTTCCCCTGACTCTCTTATTAACCACCTTAACCACCTTGGCATTCTTGCCACACACCTTGTCCGGCGCCGCCTCGGTTGCCATTTCGGCCAAGATGTCAAGTTCAAATCCTGCGACAGACTGTTTCGCGCCCTCGGGTGTCAATCCGGAATTTTGGTATTTGAAATTCTCATCAGTTGCTTTGCTGTGATCCATAACTTCCTTTTTTTTCTTAGGAAGACTACGTATATTCGAGTGTATTGAAACGCAAAAGATGTACAAATTTTTCAGCGAAAAAACAGAACAATTGATTCGAGCATTTATCAATAAGACTGTTGGTGCTCAACTCAGCTCGAAGGATTTTCCCGGTGGGCTGCCAGTTTCCATCTCTCGAGATCTTTTGCCTCGTTTATCAGGTATAAATGAGTGTACGCATCTAGAATACGCCCTTTCATTCAAGGCAGATGGTGAGAGAATGTACCTCGGGTTCATCTGTCTGGAGGGTGAATTCTTATCGTTCCTAATGGATCGAAGAGGATACCTGACGAAAATCGACCTTCCCCTATATGCCATTCTGTACGAAGGTACGTTACTAGATGTAGAACTAATTAACAAGACCACTTTTCTGATTTTCGATTGTGCGTGTATACATGGGAATCAGTGTATGAAAAGTTTCTACCCCGATCGCTTGGAATTGGCTCGACATCTGTTACAAACATGTTTAAACGACCCAGAACATCTCTCGACACACGAAATCGCTGTCGAACATACGTCCATAATGTACCCGAGCACATTACCCGACATTATTCTCAATACTGGAAAATGGAAAATGAAGGTGAAGACGCTCTTCTACGCTTCTACAATCCGTGACGTACCATTGGCTTGGATTTATCCGGACGATGGATTCATTTGGACACTGACAACTGCCCCGTTTCATGTTTTTCACGATCACAGCCTGAATGTTTTAAAATGGAAACCTGTGAATCGAATCAGTATTGACTTCCGGGTCACCAAAACCCTCTGTCCCGACCTCCTGTTCTTACCCAGCATCGAGAAGATCTCAAATCTAACAGATTGTGACGGTAAATACCGACAGGTCGAGACTGCGATGACACATCGATTAGAGACGGACTATAAGGGAACACCAATTTGGTTTGCTGGAATCCATGCAACCGGCCTTGTCAATGGAATTTACGAATGTAGCTGGGACCATCGCACACACACCTGGATGATTCTACAGGAACGAAAAGACAAACGTTTTCCAAACTCAATATATACAGTTTTGAAGACAATTGATAATCTGGACGAAGCCATCACACGGACGGACCTGCACAAGCTAAACTAACCCGACTCTCATTTAGAGGAATCATGACACGACACCCCAAAAACCGTTGAAGATAAAGGTTGTCGTAATAATCAGAGTGGCACGTGTAATTCAAACGCCATTGACCGACAACATCCATTGTCATTTCGCGAACATACTGGTGATGACCTCGACAATTAAACCACAGGGAACAAGGAATGACAACTGTATCCAGACAGTGACGAACATATTTTTTCGGATGCACGAGAATTGCAACACCTGGTGCATATTGTGAAACCAACCATGGACCATACAAAGTCTCTGCTGCACATCGTACGGACGATGAAACCGAGACATCCAGACAAAATTTCAAACCAGCGTGCACAAGCAAGGCACACGTTCCGACATGGTATAAACCAATTACAAGGCGGCGGTTTTGTTCTGTCTTGCGCCGCAAAAACTTTTCGAACAATGCCACGCTCTGTTTTTGTGACAACATGCAAACATCTGGCGAATGATATGTACCGTCAACATACAAATCGTGTATTAGGCCTCGAAACGGAACAAGTGCTTGTAACATACTAACTGATAACCGATAATCACCTGTATACAAGGTTTTGGATCCGGGTAAATACAACATAATCGAACCAGGTAAATGATTAGCATCAAGCACCAAAATCTTGATTCGCAGCCCAGAGATATATGTACCGGGCTCAATACAAATCGTGCGAACCCTGGGGAATTTCTGTTTGAGTAGTATACTGGTCAATAATGTACAATACACAGGATGAGCGAACGCTTGCACTAACCCCTTTACATGATCGTTATGCCAATGAGTCAGTATATGAACACCATCCACATGATCATGAAATTCATCTATATAAATTGTCTCTTGTAGAATCATTTACGTTAGTATTTGTGTTCATTTCATTCCAAATCCATACAAGAAAAACGTAAGAGTTGATACAACGACAACGTGCGTTTACCGAATCTCCGTACACCCCGTACATCCCGTACATCCCCTACATCCCCTACATCCCCTACACCCCGTACACCCCGTACACCCCGTACACCCCGTACACCTCGTGTACTTTTCATCCGATTCACAACCGACATCACACTACGTATTGGATCCGAATGACCTCTGACACAATCAACCGCACTACATGCGATTACCCGAAGGCGTCTACATTCAGCTATAGTAGAACCATTGAGTTCATTCGCTAATTGTGCCAAACAAGTAAAAAAGGTAGAAATGATTGGCGGAAACACCGCATACATGTTTAGCCTGCTCATGAACATCGGTAACTTTGTTACAATCTGTACAATTTCTATATCCACATAATCACTACAGACCACCAAAGGCACAGAGCTTTTTTCTTGAATCAAGATGAGAATATCGCTTAAAGCCACAACAATGCTTAATAAATCAACTTGTATGATTTTTTCCACAGAGACCGAACCCAGGTCAATAATTTGTGTCTCCCGTAGACGAAGAAAATATCGATGAACCTCTTCCAGCAACGACGCAATCGTACCGAACACCGTGACAGACGAATCGGTAAAAATCTCTCCACACAGACAGGTGTTCCAATGTGCTAATGTAAAATTGATAGCTTCATCCAAAATTCGATGGATGTCCCGCACAGAATGTTCGACACAATACAAATTTGCGTCACGCAGTGATACACTACCCACATTACTACATGAGAGAATATGACACCCAAGGCTCATTTATTACTCTTTATACATTTTAGATTTTACAGACACCTCGATGAGCCGTAATAATACAAACATGTCATGTTTTACGTCTCACGTTCGGTTTCTTGTTCAGAATTGATGGCATCCAAGATGATATCCTTCATAGAATCTATTGATATTCTGTTTGTATTGTCAGATGTAAGACCTTGCACAAAACTGTACACCACAACAGACAATCTCGCACACTGTGAAACAATCAATGGTTCTACTAGAGAATTCCAACCTGGTACATAAGCAACTCGTGCGGAAAATTCACGACCATAGTCCCAAGCCGCTTGTTTCATGCTGTTAATGTCTAATGTTCCACAGTAATACCATCCTGACATAAACATTGGGATCAAAACATACTTTGGATTAAGATTCATATCTTTATTTATGAACATAATCAGAATTAATCAATCTGGTTCACGAAATGACACAACATGGTTTTGAAAGGACATGAACACGTCCAGGCGCCAAAGCACAAGCATCCAAACAATCATCCATTTCAAGCCCTTTTTGTGCACTGGTGGCATATACCATCAACAATGAGGCATATTCATTATAATCGATCGGGTTTCGACATAGCGTGTTCAAAAACACCTGCGTCGCCAATTGAATGTCCGTTTTCTTGCAAAACAAATAAAAACAGTAATTTCCGACCGAACAATTAGAATGAATACCACCGTCATCCCAATCTAGTGTAGTATCGACCCAATATTTCCCTAAGTACTGTTTGGCATGTTTTTGCTCCCAAGGATCAGCCATATTACGGATCGCCTCGAAAGGCGGTCTGTCCTCACCAATCAACCAGTCAAAGGCAGGAAAATCTAGATTTTCATCACACATGAAACTCTCGAATGATGCAGCAATTAAATCACTACAATGTTCGGAGAGCGCACCATATTCCCCTTTTTTGGGCAACATCGGTACATGAGACCGAAGCCCATGACCCAGTTCATGCCCAATGATATCCGCAGTTCCATATGGATAATCCAAACCAGCCCCGGCACCTATGATCATATTTCCACCACCATAGTATGACGCACCACTATATTCCTTGACACCATAAAATACATTGATAATCGAGCTGTTTCCCACACTGTACATAAATAGTACGCGTTGTATATATTTGACAAACTCGCACGATAAATAATGACAGTCCACTATATTATTGTACCGTATCGCTTCAAGAGACATCGTATCATACTCTGTCAAAAGACGGTTTTCCCGACATACCCTGATATTTAATCGATGCGGTTGCAGAACATCACCCTCATATATTTTAGCCTCGGCCTGAGCAAGAGTATACCCACGTGCATCATATGTTCTGACTTGCATATTCATCGGCAATTCCGTGATAAGATCATACTCTTCGACATTATCACATGCCATGACATTTAGTGGAACAGTACCAACAAAGGCAGAACAGACCTCTATGAACATACTTTCTGTTTGTTTTTCAAAGATTATATTTTTTATTCAACGGACGAGAAAATTCAACGAACGTGGATTACCTACTCCTCTACCATGATTCCCATCACCCCCTCCTCCTCTACCATGATGACCCTTACCCCTCCCTCCCCTGCCACTATGCCCTTTAGGGTTGTTTTTCTTGTTTACAGACACGTCAATTTCGTCAATCTTACTCTGAGTACGAACAACATTTGTAGTAGCCACATCTGCATCAATTTCAGCATTTTTTTTCTTCATATTTATATTCTGTTTTTTTTCGGCAAATTCCTTAGGTGAAAACAATGCTGATCCTTCTTGTAACGAAAGAGTGTCTAAATCACCCTGAAGCTTTGTTACCTCTAATAACGCGTCATTCCTTTTCATCTCTTGTTCAACCAACAGCTTTGTAAGAAGTTCTCTTTTAGCTGCTGCTTGTTTGACTTCTATTTCTTCTTCGGCTGCTGCTTCTATTGCTTTTTGGGATGCTTCTCGTACTTCTTTTCTTAGTTTTTCGGCTGCTGCTTCTGCTGCTTTTTTTACTTCTTCGGCTGCTGCTTCTATTGCTTTTTGGGATGCTTCTAGTGCTGCTTTTCTTAGTTTTTCGGCTGCTGCTTCTGCTGCTTTTTTTACTTTTTCGGCTGCTTCTGCTGCTTCTTTGGCCACTTCGGCTGCTTTTTGTGCTGCTTTTCTTAGTTTTTCGGCTGCTGCTTCTACTGCTTTTTTTACTTTTTCGGCTTCTTTTACTTTTTCGGCTTCTTTTACTTTTTCGGCTGCTTCTGCTGCTTTTTTTACTTTTTCGGCTGCTTCTATTGCTTCTGCTACTTCTTTGGCTTTGTCGGCTTCTTTGACTTTTTTGGCTGCTGCTTTTGCTGCTTCTTCGACTGCTGCTTCTATTGCTTCTATTGCTGCTTTTGCTGCTTCTGCTGCTTCTTCGGCTGCTGCTTTTGCTGCTTCTGCTACTTCTGCTGCTTTTTTTACTTTTTCGGCTGCTTCTATTGCTTCTGCTACTTCTTTGGCTTTGTCGGCTTCTTTGACTTTTTTGGCTGCTGCTTCTGCTGCTTCTTTGACTTTTTCGGCTTCTGCTTCTTCGACTTTTTGGGCTTCTTTGGCTTCTGCTTGGATTACCTTTTCGGTTATTCCCCCTGCGGCTGATTCCTGTTCGGCTCGTATGAGTACATCGGCACCACCGACAGGAACTACACTCGTGAAATACATTGTCAGGCCAAATACAATCACGGCAAAAAGGAAAAAAAGGACCGAAAATATCATTTACTTATATACATGAAAAAAAAGTTCATCGAACCTATCACCATCACCACACGATTACCGAAGGTTCAGTATAACCAATCAGAAGATCCTTGCTCAACTGGTGGGCAGCAAGTTGTTCCTTTTTATCACACTCGAACTTCTATCGACTTGTGACCTTCATCACATAATACGAACGTACCACGTGACACGAGACGTTCGAATACTGCATTGCCGTTTTCGACATCGGTCAAACAATAAAACTTGGGTTTGGCATATTTCCATTTCTTGTGAAAGGGTAGGCACTGGAATCCACACTTCTCTCCTCCTATAAGGTAAGCACACTTCGCAAAATAGTTCTTACCATCTGGTCCAGCTGCCTTATAAGCGATTCCGTCACACATACAAGAGGTACCTCCACCATCATTTTTACATTTCTGGCAGATGGTCCGACTGTATGGTGTCTGCTCTAGAAAAAGCGAGCCAGGTTCACCGCATGTATAACATTTGTTCATCGACACATGCTGTGAAGTACACCACAATTTCTGTTCCATAGTGGACGTCAGCTCTTGCAGGGCTTTTTCTTGCATTCCTGAGGTGTGTGCACAATATGTATTCATCACCTACCTGAATTCCAGCTCTTCCTGTTGTCAACTGAAACAAAAATAGTTTTAGATGTTCTGTGGACATACGGACAGACAGACAGACAGACACTAAAAACAGTTGTAAGTTGTCATTTTATGGCATAAAAATCGGCTATGGCTTTGAAGAGAGTATCACATTTGCATCAATTTCAATTCAACAAGCGAGACCTCTCTGGCTACTGCCCCTTTTTCAAATGTTGCTTTTTCGACTGCTTCGGCTGATGGTTTTTTCTTCAAAGAACTAGTCAATAAACAAGCCCAAACAAACAAAATTACATCAGCGGTAGCAGACAAACAAGATACAGCACAAAAAACGGAAAAAGACAAACCAGTTAAAAAAGCAACACTTGTTTCGGCTGCTGCTTGTTCGGCTGATTCGGTTGCTACTTGAAACGCTGCCCTGATTAGTGCTATCACTACCATGTTTTACTAAACATTCTAAATAAATGTTCGAGTTTCGAATGACCTTGTAAGTAATCTCGGATTTAATGATGCATAGCTGTCAGAAGTTGGAAAGCCGTACCTAATGTAGAACCAACATGTGATGGGAAGTCCAGAACCGATGTGTGTGCGCAACATATTTGGATCTCACCAATCTGATCTTCAGAAATGGTGGTAGCCTGTTCGATCTCAACGATCTTCTTGGCTATAGTAATCGTTTGTTCATTAGTACACAATAGACCATCGTTCGAAGACTTGCAGACTGTACCTAATGTCAGAGCCTGTATCACAACGAACCCTAAAGTAACTAGTGCATTTAGAAAGCCATGGGAGTACCACTGAGTCGACGCTGTAACAATGTTAATAGTTCTTGTTCTTTTTGAAAAAATCAGGTCGTTCGTTACGTCGCTTGCAATAAACCCTTTGAAAGCCATCTGTAGAACATCGTTTGCGTTCAAACCATAAGGCACCCCGAGTTCGTAGATCCGTCGAGTACAGGGTACGATATGGTTCACCATATTGACAAGCATGAAAAAATAAGAAATGATCCACACTATGATTAATGATCCATACGTATTTCCAGAGACAACCGCTTCGGCTATTGCAGGACTCTTAGATATACCACTGATTCTTATGTATGATCTAACGGGTTTGTCATATTGTATGCTGAGAAAATGTATGATTTCATCACAACATAGCGTTCCCTGTGAATGCGCAATAAAATCAACCTGTTTGTTGTCATCAAAGCAACCTGGGTACGTGAGTAGAATTTGATCAATAGCCTGTCTGGCACGCAGTCTATTGTTTCCTATATTTGTTAGCTGCGGAATACATATTCTACGTGTAGTTTCACTATCGTCGAAATTAAAGTATTTCACGCCAAATAAATGCTGTAAATCAAAACCTAAGAGACCCGTAATGAATACCAGGGGTGGATCTGATGCGTCACCGGGAGGGCGTTGAGTCCCATAACAAAAACCGTAAACAGAATAAAATACGCATACAACGTATCGAACACACGGCTCACAAAAAGAAAGTATTTTCGCCGATACGTACAGTAATCCCATCCGTTTCAAAAATGTATGCAACAAAAATCCCCAGGAACGAATCCACTCTTGTTGTTCCATGTTTCTTAAATGTAAAAAGCTTAGATACACAAGAACGAATATACGCATTTCATATATACGCATCGTTATGCTGTGTAACTGGTATATAGAGATGTGAACAGACAGCGTGACGTAGCTTGTTTCGACGTTTAACGGAAGATGATTAGTGAGTTTAAAAAAAGACTATGTGGAAAATTTCCAACAAATAAAAGACACAATGCATAATCATGCTTGTAAACAAAATGTTCTTGTATTGGGTGGATCTTCCGGATGCGTAAGCAACATAGCCGTTGACTACTTGACTTCTTCGGACAAATATACCTGTCTAGCAGCAGGTAGATCGGCGTTTGTGAGCAGAAACGGCGTCTTACCAGCATTTTATCATTACGATGTGTTTGAGGTAGGAGGGACTCAGCGACTACTTGATCAGATACAAAAAGATCAAATAACTATACATACAGTCATCAACTGCATTTCCACAGGATCAAAAGTCTCTTACGATACCACTATGATTGCACATTTAAACTACGTGTCCCTGAATGCTGTGATACACATAGCATCAACATTAGGGGCAACTTTGATTCAAATGTCGTCTTTGAAAGTTGGCTCGCCGGAATCTAAGGACCCACTGCAGCTGGAAGGTAATCCACACTGGCTTGGTGCAAGATCTCCATACGCATGGTCCAAACTGGCCGCCGAGTTGAAATTGATGAATTCAACACTGGCAGATTATTCTTTACTCCGTATCGGCCTCATGGACTCACCTCATGGAAAGAAATTTTACACTAGAGTACGAGCGGTTTGCGACTTTAAGGTGAAGGTTACAAGAGAAAAAGATTTATATGACGCATTTGGTGCGGCACTTCAGGAAAAAGGACGGCGCGTTTGCAACGTACACAGTAAGTGCGAGAGTAACATGGCGTTTTACAAACGAATGTCGAACAGAGATTTTCTTTTACCAGTTCCTCTTGGGCTTTTCAACTTCGTATTTGGTAGATTTATGCCCACTAAGATGATTGATTACGTTGACCCATCTTACGACTTCAGCTACGCCATACCCTTATAATGTAGACATATCCAAATTTTGATCAATACATCAAAACTATGACCTTACATTATTCTCAATTATATTGCATTATATTGGTTTTTCACAGCAATTCTAAAAAAACATTATGGTGTCGACAAATCAGTTTCAAAATTAGATCATATGATTCAGATTCTGGATCAAGGTCATATTCTTATGAATATAGTTTATTGTAAAAAAACATTTTCAAATTAGATTATATGGTCTGAAGTTTTGACCCAAAATTTGGACCAGTATATCCAAACTATAGGTTCAATTTCTCTAAAGTATAGTGTATTATATAGTTTGTCAACAGCGATTGTAAAAAAACATTTTACTGTCGACAAACCATTTTCAAATTAGATTATATGGTCTGAAGTTTTGATCCAAAATTTGGATCAATGTATACCAATTATAGGTCATATTCTTATGAAGTATAGTGTATTATATAGTTTGTCAACAGCGATTATAAAAAAACATTTCGCTGTCGACAAACCATTTTCAAATTAGATTATATGGTCTGAAGTTTTGATCCAAAATTTGGACCAGTATATCCAAACTATAGGTTCAATTTCTCTAAAGTATAGTGTATTATATAGTTTGTCAACAGCGATTGTGTGTGTGTGTGTGTGTGTGTATGTGTGTGTGTGCATGTGTGTGCATGTATGTGCATGTGTGTGTATGTATGTGTATAAGGGCGCACAGCCGCTAAGGCATTCCCTCAGCACAGCGATTATAAAAAAACATTTCGCTGTCGACAAACCATGTTCAAATTAGATTATATGATCTGAAGTTCTGATCCAAAATTTGTATCAGTATTTCCTAACTATAGGTAATATTCTTATGAAGTATAGTGTATTATATAGTTTGTCAGCAGCAATTGTAAAAAAACATTTCGCTGTCGGCAAACCATTTTCAAATTAGATTATATGATCTGAAGTTTTGATCGAAAATTTGGATCAGTATATCCGAACTACAGGTTACATTTGTCTCAAGTATAGTGTATTGTATAGTTTGTCAACAGCGATTGTAAAAAAACATTTTGCTGTCGACAAACCATTTTCAAATTAGATTATATTGTATGAAGTTTTGATCAAAAATTCGGATCAGTGTATCCGAACTATAGGTTACATTTCTCTCAAATATAGTGTATTATATAGTTTGTCAACAGCAATTGTAAAAAAACATTTCGCTGTCGACAAACCATTTTCAAATTAGATTATATGGTCTGAAGTTTTGATCCAAAATTTGGATCAGTATATCCAAACTATAGGTTATATTCGTATCAAGTA
>Ga0307978_1002045_pt1 | contig 14510 bp, 8 predicted proteins | sample OrgLakmetage1056_FD_203151 | JGI IMG/M metagenome (GOLD analysis project Ga0307978, IMG submission 203151) | Saline water microbial communities from Organic Lake, Antarctica - #1056 | ecosystem: Environmental > Aquatic > Non-marine Saline and Alkaline > Saline | place: Antarctica: Organic Lake...
GATATTGTGTTGCAAGTCCAAAAGAGAGCCGCGGAGAAAATGGGCGCGGCAGCAGCGTACTCTTCGCGCATCGAGTACATGATATCGGCTATTAACGACTTGAAGAACAACAAGAGACGCAAGCAAGACACTATGTATGCCGACAAGTCTGCCAAGACTCGCAAATTGCTTGGCCGCATCAAGTCCAACGTAGCTGCAGGGAAATCTGGTAGCCGTTCGTCGGACTCATCCTTGCGTATTTCGCTCGACGACATACAGAATGCGGAAACGAAAGGTCGTTGGTGGAAGGTCGGTGCTTCTTGGGCGGGAAGTCAACATAGCTATTCTGACGGCAATGTCGACGAGAAGAATAGCCCGGGAAATTCCAAGGCGCGTCGGTCGAAAGAAAGTAGTGCTGGTAGCGCGGAGGAAGAGAAACTACTCAAGCTGGCGGCAAAATACCGAATGAATACCGATATTCGACGCTCCATCTTCTGCATCATCATGGGATCCGCCGACTGTGACGACTCCTTTGAGAAGCTTGTTCGCGGTGGTATGCTTAAGAATCGAGCCGAGCGAGAGACTGCCCGAGTACTCATGGAGTGCTGCGGCAATGAAAAGTCGTACAACAAGTTCTATTCGTTCTTGGCAACTAGAATTATCGACTATCAGCAAAAGTGCAAGTTCACCTTTCAATTGGCCTTTTGGGATATCTTCAAACAATTTGAGGATCTCAAAGTTCGCAAGGCGGCCAATCTTGCCAAACTTCTCTTTCATTTGGTTGTTGAGCACCAGGCACTGAAACTTAGCGTACTCAAGGCGATTGACATGTCGTCACCTGAGGAGATGCCAGAATCGACCGTGATTTTTCTAACCATCTTCCTCTCAAGCATCCTGGAGCGTTTTGACGACCCGTCTGAGGTCACCCAGCTCTTTGAAAGTGGTATCAGTAGTCGGAAATCTGATGCGGAAGCTGAGGAAGGTCAAGACGATCAGCTAGATCAAATGGACGACAGCGAGGCGCTCCGGGCGAGCCTCACTGTCTTTTTGATGCAGGTGCTGAAGGCAAGCCCGAAATACAAGAAAGGATCAAAATACAAAGCCAATCTGAAGGCTGCAGTGAAGGCGTGTGATACAGAGAACTTCTATTAATACGGTGTAGTTTAGCTCAAGATACTTTAGACCTACAGGTGTCCTCCGCTTCGGTTTCTGGCTGCGAATATTGGTTGGTGTCGTCCTTTTCGAATTCTCCAGAAACTTCTTTGATCTCTTCCACGTTAGCACCGTCCTCGATCGCCTCAGCTCCCTTCCGAAGCGGTAGCACACTATTTAGAGCTTTCTTCCAGTCTCGCCCATGCTCGCGATACTTGAGAAGAATGTCGAACACGTGGTTACAGGTCAACACTCGCGTAGCCTGCATCTTGAAGTGTTCGTCCAGAGGCAATCGAGCCGTCGCCACACCCAGACTGTTGGCACGCTCAAAGGCTGCCCTTTTCAGTCGATTACGGTCCACAATTCCTCCAATCACGTATATCTTTTCATCATCCAAGTCTGTCAAGGTATTTTCCGAATCGCTTGTCAAATACACCACGTTCTTCAAGTCGGCTTGGTAGTATTCCTCGAGTGGTTGACTGGTGCACGTAAAAGCTCGCGTTTTCCACGTTTCATGGCCCGACACGTTTTCCAAGTGCTTAGCAGTCGCATCTATTATACTGGTGGCTGCCAAGAGACACGGGTGGGGACTGTGCCTATTGGAGGAATAGCAGTATCGGAGTTGCAGGGCCAAGCTACCAATTTCCTTTGATGTCATGGAAGGCTCATAAGCACAGTCCAGGCAGACTTGAAACGACTTTTTCAATAGCGGTACTTTGTCGCGCTCCCATTTCTCGTCGCGCTTTCTCAAGCTTTCACCGGTGGCCGTTCGTTTGCGCAAAACCTCTTTTTCTTGGTCGATGTCGCGACCCTGGGCGACAGCCTTGGCGCGCTTCGCCTCCTTGTCTTGATGTTTGCGTCGTTTCTTGACTTCCATCGCTCGTTCCAACCGCCTCCGCTTTTTTTGTTGATTCTTGGACATCTTTGGCGGCGAAGCTTCACCCTCTTGTTTGTCCTCACTCGATGCTGGGTTCTTTGTGGCTTTATTGGGACGTTTCATGGCACCGTCCGTGTCGCCCTCACTGTTTGATCCTTTGTCATCTTCCAACCAGTTCACGTCTTTCTGAGAGTCCATGGTCTAGAATTTAGATCAGGTAAAGACAATATGAGAGAGTGAGAGTCGTAGAACGACGGGAAAATTGTAGCTACTGTAGTTCCGACGGGTTTTAGAAGACCATCGTCCTTATGGGCCGTGGAAAACTTGGACGGTTGGTATTTGCTTTCGGATGAAGTATTTTGAACTTTCGCGCCATATCGTTTGGGCCGGGATTGATTGATTCGATGGATCGTATAGACTACGGTATGCGCGTCGTACCGTACTCTCTCTCTAGCTAGCCAGTATCTAGACACTCGGTATGGAGTCTTCCACATGTATCCAATGGATTCGATTCGATGGTAAGGAGCAGTTTAACTTCATCGAGAGCTTCTTATATGTGTTTTCTCTTGTTCCGCCGCGGACGAAGCCATATCGTACCACCGCGTTCCCTGGATAGTAGACTAACAACATCTCTGTCCTCAAATAGAAACGCCAAACTCACGAATCCCAAGAGTATCTAGGCTTTGAGTCCATAAAAGGCGACTCTCTTCTCGTGAGAATGGCCAGTGATGGCTCGTCCACCCGAGCACTGTACCCACGGGCACGGCCTCTCCTGCGGTCCAATTCTTGGGGCCCACATGGACTCCACCCACCAAGTGATCGTCCAAGGCGGCACGGACTTGCGTCATTGCGCCTTCTTTTGGTGACGCGCTCCCGATTCGGTTGTTGTGCATCAGACTGCGAAATGCCTCTGGTACAAATTGAAAGCCATTTTGTAAGAGGGGTGTCCGGGTGTATCCTGGGTGGGAGGCAACGGCTGTCACCACAGTATTCTTATATAAATGGTGCAGCTCGGAGGTGAACATGAGATTGGCTCGTTTGGAGCGGGCGTAATACAGCCAATTGCCGGTAAAGTTGTCGAGAAAGGCACTCCAACCAGACTTGTCTGCGGCAACATCAACCGTGGCCGTGGCAGGCGTCCAAGCCTTGACAGGGTTGACAGGGAGGAGAGCAGCCAACGACGATACGTTCACAATCCGTCCTTTACCCATGAGAAGGTGCTTCCATAGACAGTGGGTAAGCAAGACGTGTCCCAAGTGATTGACTTGAATGTGTGTCTCCACGTTGTCAATATAGCCAATCGTCTTGGAGTTCCCCATTTGTCCAGCGTTGTTAACCAAAATATGAATGGGCTGTTTCTCTAAAGATTCTACTGACGAATTCGTCTTGTCCAAGTGCTGCTGCAAAATCGTCGCAAAGCTTTCAATGGAAGTCCTTGAACCCAGATCCAGTGGGATGCACGATAACCGTGCCGTCGCGTGCTTTTTCTTCACGGATGAACGAGCAGTTTCGCACTTGGCCATGCTTCTACACGCCATAATAACGTGAGAATTCGGAAGTTGAGCCATGTGCTCGACTGTTGCCAGCCCCAAGCCGCTGTTGGCGCCAGTGACGACGACATTGCGCGCGGATCCATCGTTGGCCACTTGATCGAGAGTAAAAGCAAGATTGTCGGATGGATACAGCAGTTTTGTAAGGAAAGGAATGCTAACGGCCACCAAGAGGACCAGCAAAGCCATACAGGTGCATAGTGAGCGCATGGTGAAACTTTGCTCAGCGCACGGTACCCGGTAAGCAGTCGTCAAAGAACCATTGTGGGCTGTGGGCTCTTGCTTCTCGGCTAAAGAATGAAACGAAAAATACACGCAAGTTCTATCAGTACTGTTGTACAGTCTCTTCGAACGTCTCTACAAACGCGTAATTTACTTAACTGATACGACAAAATAATTTGTTAACTTCGGTACAGTTGATTTGTATAGTAAACACGGCAAGGACACAAAACACAAAAACGCGCTGTTGCGACGACCATCGACCATGCCACATACATGCTCTCCTAAAAAGAACGCACCCTAGCTCTTCAGTAGCTGGTATCCACGCGGACATCCCGCTGATATTTAACAATGTCCTCGTCTGGGAATTCAAAGAACTTGCTATCTAGTGCAGCGTCCGAAGAGCTTCGCACCGCCCAAGTTTCCCACGGTACTGGTAGCCACGGAGACTCTGATGGCGCCACCGATAGCGAGGCAGTCGCCGAGTACGCAAACGACGATGATCTAGAACCGGAAGGTGGGGAACCTCGGGAAGCAAAAGAGGCGGAGGAACCGTCGTACAAGCATGCGAACGCTCTTCCTTTTTTCGCCGTCTGCTTGAGAATGGAGAAAGTCTGGATGAGCAACGACCCTAGCGTGAAGATGAACTACAAAGTTACCAAGAATGAAAAGTTGAAGATCCTTGTTCCTCCGAATGTCCTCAGATACGCTACCCAGCCGGACGAAGACAACAAGCCGGGGTCCATTTTTCCTCTCTATCGTTTGCTCATGCCGGACAAGGATGGTACGCGCCGCGCAAAGCTCAAGGAAAAAAAGCTGGCTACCATGTACGCGGCAGCTTTCAACATGCCAAAGGGCAAAGGGGATTACAACAAGCTTTTCAACTTCAGCGATCCCAAGATTGTGGGAGGGACAGCCCAGGGAGTCGGCGATTTCTCTCTCGTGCTGTTTCATGTCCTTGGGAAGCGAATCGCTGACGTAATGGTGCAGGTGCAGGACAAAGAAGGCCGCGTGAAGATGGACAATATGGGCCGCCCACGCATGCATGTTCCCGGCTCTACGCTTACTATCGGGGAAATTAATGAGCTGTTGGACAAACTAGCCAAGATTCCTGAAGAGATCAACAGCCGCAAGTCGGGACACGATTGGAGAGGCGGTGACGACGGCGACTCATCTGCGCCCGTCAAGAAGAAGAAGGAGGATGCACCCACCGTGACGGATCTCCAAGTTCGCTGGGTCAAAAATCTCATCAGGGAGCACAAGCTGTCGCGGCTCGAACACAAGTGGTTGGTCCGAATCATTATGGAAACTCCCAAATTCGGTTTGGGTTGGAAGCAGTTGCTCGAATGGTATCATCCTCTTGCAGTCGAGCTTTGGACGGCCAACAACAGTTTGAAGGGTGTCTGCAACAAGCTTTGTTTTATCGATTCACCCGAAGTACGAGACTTGGTTAATCGACAGAATGCGTCCGAGGACGCCACGGAGGAAAAGAAGGGCCTACTAGCCTTCATGGCAAAGTATCAGACTTTGGTTCCTGTCAAAATTGGAGTCCCTTTCTCGCCCATGCGATCCGAGCGAACTGGATTCCAGCGAGTATTGGCTGACGTTTCCAAGCAAAATAGATTCTTCTTGGGCGGAGAAAGCGGACAAGGGTTCGATCTTGGCTGGAGTCTGGCAGTCCGGCATCCTGCATTTTGCGTTGAAACCAAGCTAGACGGCGAACGATTGCTGGTCCACATTCACCAAGACGGGAGAGTCAAGATCCACACTCGAAGTAGCACTTGGTACAGGTCAGTTGAGGAGCCAGCTGTCCATGTTTCTGTTCGGATCATTCACTATTTGTTCTAACCTGATTGTGCCATATCTGATAACAGTGACCTGTACAGCCCAGTACTGGGGCCGGCGATCCGCAAGGCGGTCGAGAAGCATGGTCCCTTGGACATCATACTGGATGGTGAAGTTCTTTCATGGGATAATGCACGCCAAGAGACAGTGCCTTTTGGAAACAATCGGACTATCGCTAATCTCCGTAACAAGTACATGAAGGAGAAAGGCATGACTGACCCAAGAGACGAAAATCTTCACGCAGATGACCATGAGCACAAGTCGATGAATGCCTCAAACAGTTGGGACGATAATGCCAGTCGAGCTGACTACCTGGCTGGGGAAGAGTGTTGGCTTGAGTTTGTGGCTTTTGACGTCGTATACATCGATGGTCCGGGTGCTGCCGACATGCTCTTAAAGTCGGTGTCAGCACACGTTCGGCCTGAACTCAAGAAGCCGGGCTCCATCATTCAGTTGGACGGTTTTGAGCGCAAGAAGCTGCTTTACCGCTTGATTGATCCTCAGGAGCATCAAGGTACGCTCTACTTGGTAACGACGGTCGTGAAATGACTGGAGGCGCGCCTCTCACCCTGCTTTACACCTCCTCTCTCTCACCTCCTTCGCAGTGGAGATCGTTCCAACTGAAGTTATTCGCCCCGATGGGACTTCAGTGCAAGGTACCGAATACTTCGCAGCTGAGAATCCAATCGAAGAGTATGGTTTTCCAGCATATACCTTAGATTCGATGAACTGTGTAGTCGCTGGTGTCGTACCTGGGATGGAACAGATCGATATTGAGCGTCGAAATGGGAACTCCGACCACTCTATCAGCCAGGCCAGAGCACACGCAGTCGACAAAATTTACAAGCGGACTGTTGAGGCGCAGCGCCTGGAAGGCCTCCTCTTCAAGGATCTTTGCACGCCTTATATGTTAGGCGAGATTTCAAAGTCTTTACGCTTTTGGCTGAAGTTCAAGCCTGATTTCTTCAACGGTTCAAGCGCTAGTGACCTCGATCTAGTTATTGTTGGTGCATACTTTGCCTCTGGCCTTCGTCTCGCCGGGAAACCGTCCAGTTTTCTCGTTGCGTGCGTTGATTCTGCTAATCCCGATCTCTACTACCCAGTCACCAAAGTCAACGCTGTGGCGGCGCTTGGCTATAAATCGCTCGACGAGGTTCTGGCCCGCACCAAGTACCACGTTGATGAAGACGGCGAGTTGCAGACGGGAGATTGGAAACCGAAAAGCGAGTACGGAAATGGCAAAGATTTGCCGGACTTTGTGTCGCCGCAATCTCCCCACGGTGATCACAGTGATTGGAAAATTTCAAAGATGGACTACCCTGATTTGTGGATTGAGCCCGAAAAGTCGTTTGTTGTAACCGTCAATGCAGGCGAGATTGTGTACAGCGATGCCTTCTCCTTGGGTCTCTCTCTCCGCTTTCCTCGCATCACGAAACTTCGGATTGATGGGGATTACAAAAAGCCACAAGAATGCGAAACCAGTTCGAGTCTTTGGGACATGCTTCAACGGCTTCAAGAAGAGCGGTCAGGTTCCTATGGAGCGCCTGCTGATCCGGTTCCCGGCTCACAAGCAGCGCCTTCGACGTTTACGGTTTCTCGCTTCCTCACCGAGGATCAGTTTGCTGCAGAGCAGAAGAAAAAGAGATCGAGGGGGCACAAGGTAATCCGTGCAGTGGAAACGGTGCCGCGACCTTCCGCCTTCGAAAGTGAAGCACTCCGGGGTCTAACTTTCGTTGTACTGGATGGTGGCTCATACCGCTTATGTGAGCCCAGTATTGATGTGGACGAAGCCAAGGAGCAGGGTTGGAATGCTGAAGCGAGCTTGATGAAAACCGGAGAATCCATCGAAGCTTTCATTAAGAAACACGGTGGTAAAGTGCATCAAAATCCTACTACTCCCGGAGTGTTTGTTTCTCCCGGAGACAATGAGTTCGTCTTAGGCGGATCTGAAGCCGATCCCAAAGTGATCAATCATATTCAAAGTATTGAGAACGCTTTGGTCGCTTCAAGTGCTCACACGAAGAAAGATGGCACTGCCAAGGCGAAAACGAAGAAATCGCATGAAGACCAGACGATGGCTCAGCAGAGAGGTGTTTTACGATGGACGTTTGTCTTCTCTCTGGTGCATCGCTGGCTTTCAAAGGAAGAGAACAAGAAGACAGCCATCAAAAACTGCGATCCGGCCCTACTAGAGCCAACCGTTTTTGACTACCTCGTTACAGCTGGGGATTCTCAACCTTACTTTGGCGAGCTCGTTAGCGTTACGATGCTACGTCGCGCGATGGAGATTGTAGGGTCAAACAAGCGAAAGAAGCGAGAGAACGAAGGCGAGAACAACATGGACATGCCTCACAAGGTCCAGAAGTGGCAAACTGGCGCCATGAAGCAGCTTGGCCTCAATGAGCGTTGGGTCATGTCGAGCGGGCGCCAGTCCTTGTGGCCGTACCCAGCCCCAGGTAGCAGTGGCGTTTTGAAACTGACACGCGTCGTGATTCTTTACCCCGACATGTTCGGCCCTGACTTTGGCAACTTATTCGAGCCTAACATTGCGTCTAATGGAAATGGGTCCGACAGTGCTCGTTGGAAGAGTACCAACGAGTTGGCGACTGCATCGATCTTGATTTCGTCGACTCTTCCCCTGGCTCGAGTCATGGGTGCGTTGGTATCAGCGCATCTACACCAAGGCGTTACCCATGTTCTTTGCGAGCTCAAAGAAAAAATCGATCACCTAGTTTGGCCAGAGACGTCGACCACCGATTGTTTTGATAACGTAGAGCAAGGTCAGCGACTTTTGAACAGATTGGAACAGTTGCACAAAGTCGGATCGAAAACGGGGACTCCTTCCGTCGCGCTCGTATCATCGAAATGGATCCGCAAGACTTGGGAAACGAGCAACTAGAATAATAATATAGACGGGACATATAGACATGTAGACTGCCGTATCATGCAGTGCTCGTAGCTAGCTATGGATAGATCCAAGCACCTTTGGAATGTGCAAGAGTTCGGCACGCTGATAACCTCACACACACAGTAGGTTCTTCTTGCTCTTTGTCTGCAAGCTCTCGTTTGATGCGCTATTAGCTCCTCTAGCGTACCGTGGATACGGAGATCGACTATTATGATGTAGTCTCGAGCGAGAATGAGAGTGCAGGTCGAGAGATTGTTGTCTTATGTCTTATCCTACCGGTACTGGTCTCGTGTCGACTTCTGCAGCTAATAGAATGTAGAAACAGTATCCGGGTTCCTTCAGACGAAATTCCGCGAAACTAAAAAACTTTGTTTAGAAATCACCTGCCATCCTACGGTATCACATTACACATTACCCTTCTCATTTGTCATCCAAGGATCGCTCATCCAAGGATCGCTCCAGGGGTGCGTCCATCTATCCTTGCGCGTGGGTGTTGGGCACCATGATGAAGGGTGCCGCCTTGCATGCATTCCAGCTGTCTCGTCGGAGTGCTCACTCGCTTGTAAAAACCCAAGTGCGATGTTTTGGACTCTTTCCCAAGGTCCAACCCGTACGTGTCCGAGTCATGACGATGGACATCACTGGAACGCTCGTTTCCTTTTGCGGGAGCCTCGAAGATCATTACTTGGGGGCGGCTCAAAAGTGTGGAGTTAATTTGTCTCCAGATGCTCCCTTTCAAGAAAGCTTTCGACAGGCATACAAGGAAGTCTCCCGCTCGCATCCTTGTTTCGGTGGTCAAGAACTCACAGCGAAGGAATGGTGGAAAATGTGCGTAAATCGATCCTTTGATCTGGCAGGCGTCGAAATGACTGAAAGTCAGCAAGACATTGTTTTTCAACGCATCTACAGCACCTTTGGTAGTCATGTCGCCTACGAAGTCTTTGGCGACGTTCTGCCATTTTTGCGATGGGCCAAGCGCAATAGAATAGTTTGTGGCGTCATTTCCAACGCCGACGAGCGCTACGGTGATTCCATTCTACCCATGTTGGGATTGACACACGACGAGTTGCAGTTTCAGTGCTATAGCAAAGACTTTAGTCTAGAAAAGCCGGATGGTCGCTTCTTTTATGCTGCCATGAAACAGGCCGACCCGTGGCTGACCTCGGATGATCCGCTCTTGGCGTCTCACGTTTTACACGTTGGAAACGACTACTCGAAGGATTTCGAAGGAGCCCGTCGGGCTGGAATGCACGCCGTCTTACTAGATCGGTACCAACAAGGCGAATTGACGGAAGAATGGAGACGTCGCGGTGCTCTCGTCTTTGAAGACTTGATCGATATAGTAAACTTTTTGGGGAGAAGTAACTGTCGACTCGGATAGTCAGACCTCATCATTCTGTCGTTTGGCACGGCTAAGATAAAAAGAGCTAACGTGGAGAGCCGAATATAGCAACAGTACATAGCGTACTAGTAGTAGAGAGCCACACAGCCGGACCCGAGATTCCAGAGCTCAAACCCTACCGGGGATTCGTAAAGTGGAAGCGACAACAAGCGTTGTCATCATTAGAGCCCCCCCCCCCCAAAGTCGCGGATCGTAGCGAGTGCCAAACATCTAGCAGAAGTTGGGAGGTTTTCAGCCCAAGCCTCTCTCCGCCATGGCGCACAACGCACAGCACGCCTGCAGGAAAGAATCATCCAACACGGAGGTATGCCGAATGCCGAGTACTTCTTGTAACACACTACAGGTGGCTAGGCTGCCACTTGAAGAGGCGAACAGTACAAGGTTAACCATAAATTGCCAGACGCCGGATGCCCTACTGTAACCAAGGCGATAGGCGGCTATCGTATTTGGCTAGCATCTAGCATACCAGAACGTCAACCCCAACACTATCGGGGAAGTGGACGCGACAGGAAAAAAAAAACAGATCAGCGCAATCACTTTTAATCTCTGCTCTAGTAAACATCAACTAGACCAGTTGAGTTGATCTATCGGTACACATAATGATGAATGCACGGAGTGCTCCGCATCAATATGGAGCCCCCGCTAGCGTCTTTTCTCTGTGCTTGCTGCTTTTTGCGATAGTTGTAGACAAAGGACAAGCCGAGACGACCGTGTTGGATCTTTCGTACCGACACCATGTCGATGCCAAAACTCTGTCGGACGTGATCCAAGCCCGCAGTCCTGCTGCCAGTAGTAGTATATTGCAACAGCAAGATGTCTTCGAATTGGACATAAGCAGTTCACTACTCGGCGACAAGTCTCTCGAGAACGTACTGGCAGCCCTTTCGTCAAGGTCAAACGATGGTAACCACGTGGAAGGAGCTGGCGGAGGATCACTCCATCTCACGGCGCGAACGAACCAACTGACCCCCAAAGGTGTCACACATCTTATCAAGACACTAATCGTTGATCAAAATGCGGCGAATGTTACCACTGACAAAGCTACCTCATCTCCGCACTATTACCCGACGCTCTCCCTGACCAGCTTGGACTTGGGTTGGAACCACCTGCATCCGGAATCACCCGGACAACAGGGCTTTCTCAAGGCACTGCAGCTACTGGTGGAGAATAATAACCAAGCTCCGCGTTGCTTGAATGAGCTTCGATTGGATCGGTGTGGACTGGGACCTTCTGGCTGTCGCTCCATTGGCAAGGGCGTCATTAATCGCTACAAGAACCACACCAAGAATATGGCACCATTGTCACTCTATCTTTGTGGCAATCCAGTCACGGGAGACGCGGGTGCTGCCGCGCTGGCGGCGGCAATTCGGTCCGTTTCAACAGCACAAGGCAACGAAGCGTGTCTCGTCTTTGATACGCTGGACTTGTCGGCTTGCGGTATTGGCGACGCTGGGGCGGAAGCACTGGCGCTCGCCATTGAAGACGCTCCTGGGTGCTGCATAAAACACTTGGATCTGAGCAACAATCACATTACAGATCAAGGAGCTGGTGCTTTGGGGAGAGCATTGACGGCAGGAGGAAATGATCGTGGTAGCCCTGGTCTGTTCCATTTGGATCTGAGCAACAACAAGGACGTCGGTGACCGTGGAGTGACCGCCATTGCCGAAGCTGTAGAAAAGGGAAAGCTACCTTCAGTGTCTCTTCGCAGCTGCCATATCCATGCGGATGGAGCTACATGCTTTGGAAAAGCTCTCCGGACACTGGCTTTGAATAAGAAAGCAGTAAATCACAAGGTCAGTGTAGACCTCAGCGGCAATCCTCTTGGCATTTTGAGAGGAAAGAGCAAAAAAGACGGCGACAAGTACTCGGCTAGTCGTCTCAAGAGCAAAGCCAGTGCTACGGCGGCTTCGTACATGAACCTTTTCAAGAAGAGTGTCACACCAATACTAGCGGGCACTTCTTCGGTAGAGAGTGACGACGACGAGGAAAAGCTGGCTGGAGAATTTGGCGACCCAGTTGACGAAGCTTTCGACCCTGCAGCATTGCGATGTGGTGCCAAGGCACTCGCCAGCGGGTTTCTCGAGGACGAAAACGACAAGGGAGGCAAGACAGTTTCGCAAAAGTCCACACCTGCTTCCGGTGATCACTTTCATCTCGCCGTCCGACGCTGCTTCTTTGACCATGGTGGCGCGGACGCCTTGGCGGCGATTCTTGTCGCAGCCAAGGATGATCTTGGCATTGATCTGAGACTAGACGTGGATCTCAACCCGGTACTTGAAGACGACATGCTCTCGGCATTGCACGGGGATGCATACAATGAAGATCTGTTGCGAGAAATGGCTGAACGCCACATGGATGCAATCGAGGTTCTTCGCGAATCGCGCGAGAGAGCGTCCGAAGCTGCCCGGGCCGCGGCCACTAGAATGGACGCGTGGGATGCTCCGCGGGGGTTTGAAGACGAGGAATTTTGGGACTCGGATGCAGACTACGACGATGAAGACGAGAGCTACAACTAGCTAGTATTCAATTAAATCATTATAGTAGACTATATATGTGTAAGTTGTTGGTGTCCCCCCTGTAACCAATGAAAAGGTGACGAGAGACGCGTCTATGGACCAACGCCGGAATGCAAAGCAGAGGCATCTTTGATTAGGTCACCAAATCATCGAACGTTCTGCGCTCCCAATGGATTCACGAAACGATCTCCGATCACTACCATGGAAAGATAGCACCATACCAAACAGGATATAAGACTCGATCTTTAATTACCGCTGCCGTTTGGCTTGTTGCATGGACGGTGGCTGAATCTCATTAAAGGCAGTCTCACACCATTCACAATTGTCAAAGTCCATATGCAACAAATAATCAATGACTCCCCAGTGGCAAACAACGGCAATCTTTGACTCGGGACGATCTTTTAGCCAATCATACAGCTTGATCATGCGTGCTTCAAAGGCGTGGTCGGGTTCTCCTGGACAAGCGTAGCGCTGGCCGCGTCCCGTCGGTCGCCATTCTGCGTATCTGTCGTCTTTGTGGTGCTGGTACCACCAGGCTGCTGCTGCTTCGTCATGGCCCTCAAAGCCGCTGACAAAGTCAACACTATCAAATTCTTGTTGCAACTCTGTGACAGGCCGCCCTTGATCGGAAATGAGGTACAAACGCTCGGCACAGTGTGGGAGCGCCATTACCGGAACGGTCTCGTCTAGCAGGTGCGGTCGAACACCCAACTCGAACGTTTGCAGGGCCCTCGTCAACGGACTCGTGACCACCAGGTCCAAGTTTTGACAAAACGTTGGACGACTGCGTTGTTGGCCTAGTTGTTCCGCTTGTTGGACGCCCCTCGGCGAGAGAGGTGAATCGCGGTACTTGTGTTGTTCGTTGGCAGAGAATATATCGGAAAAGTCCGGTTCCCCAAAGGACGGGCCGTGGCCGAGGTATTCATTCATATACGTGCACCCGTGCCGTAAAAATACAATGCGTTTATTGTCACTATCAAGCAGTGTTGTTGCTTTTGCAGTACTTCCAGCCTGGTGAAAGGCTGCCGTGGTGGTGGTGGCTCGCACCGCATCCACCGTCGTCGTGCTGAACCAGGCTAGCATTTGGACAAGGATGGTTTCTCGCCGCATTCTTTCTCTACCAACAACCAGTAACGTATGCGAATACACGAATAGCTCTCTCCACTAGCAAGTATGTACTTAACCGGTCGATGTCGTCGCCTGGTCCCTGGTCGCTACTGTAATAATGGATACGATTGACGATAATATGGTCTACCGTACCGGTTGCTTTTTGTGTGAGAAAAAGATGAATAGTGAAAAAAAGCCGTTTTCTAGTATAGAAACGAGTGTACACTTTTTATTTAAATTTCTGTGTCTGTGTCGGACAGAAAGCTGACACTACAGTTGACGGAATGACGGTCGATCCCCTCTGGGACTCGATAGTCACGAGCGGCAACTTGCCGGTAAGAAAGCTCAGAGGATCCCTGGGCGCAACCAGAGATACAAAGAGCGGGACAAATGATCACCATGATGAATCGTAGACTAAGAATGGAGGACTAGTAGATTGAAAACTAAAGTAAACAAAATAAGTGAGCTTTAGATTACAAATCTACAATCTCTGCTTCGTGGCTGTTCTAGCCAAGGCTACAGGATTCTACTTGGGGACTAATCGTGGAGGAAGGAGTGAACTGGACCGAGGATACTCCATCACTCAGCGAGTCCAATGCGAATGAAACTGTTGCAGATCGTGGAACCGTTTCATCGGAGTTGGAGCAAACGTGACTCTTTCCCGGGACTCCACTCGGATTCCCGACACCCCTCTTCGATTGTGCCATGGGACTAAGGTCGAGAGAGACAGCAGTAGGAGCTTCACGGGCTTTGACAACAATCGAACCTTCCTCAATAATGGAAGTCTCAATGATAGACAACTTGTACGATGCTTCAGCCGCGGGAACATTCTTGGTGCCAAGATCAGCGAGTTGGTATTTGTCACCATCAATATGAAGGAGCTGAATATGACCAGCTTGACGAGCTTGTCTGACGTAGTACCAGCGACGAGCAATGTGGCGAGACATGCTGGTAA
>Ga0307978_1002049_pt1 | contig 14496 bp, 14 predicted proteins | sample OrgLakmetage1056_FD_203151 | JGI IMG/M metagenome (GOLD analysis project Ga0307978, IMG submission 203151) | Saline water microbial communities from Organic Lake, Antarctica - #1056 | ecosystem: Environmental > Aquatic > Non-marine Saline and Alkaline > Saline | place: Antarctica: Organic Lake...
AGGGCAGCGGCTATTGCTGCATTCTTCTTGAGCTTTGTCTTGAGACGGCGATGCGTTGCAGCCAATCTGAAGAGCATGGCTCGGAAGATCCAAAGAAGGCTGCCAAGACCACTTGATAATCGTTAAGCCGTGGTTATTGTGTACACAGCTACTATAGCTGCATTGAGAGTACCAGGGTAGACTAGGAACGAGGCAGCGACTTCAATAAAGGGGAGAGAGAGAGAGTGCACTACAGAAGACATGCTCCTCGTCACTTTAATATTACAACATAATTGAAGATTAGAACAAGAACAAGAACAACAGTACCATCAGTCGTATAGCGTATTTCGATCAACTGGTCTTTCCCACGTTCACACCAAAGAAAGCGGTGACAGTCTGGTCGTCTAAAAACAACGGAACAACACACTCCATGGTCTACTCGTACAGTACGTGGCGAAGGGCGTCCCTTCAGGTTTGCTTGCGATTCGAAAGTTCGTTATGTGATGAATCATCACTTATTAAATAAATGTCGTAAGCTGCAGTCGATGTCAAAGCCTTTATCTACTGTACGGTACGTACTGTAAAAGATCGTACCGGTACCAGGCCAATTCAATGGTCGTTATGTGGTGAGTCATCACCTATAGGTCTAATTGTCGTAGATTGTAGTTGCTTGTCACACTCCTTAACTAAAGGAGGTAACGTGTGCCTGAATCACTGATGCAAGATGCAAAGAACATCAAGCTGATGACTCTATTATTTCGAACTACAGTAGCAATTCAATAACGCCAGATCCAGAACATTAATGGTTGCGAATGTTGAGACTATTGCTTTTGTCCCGAAGGCGCTCTTCTTACTACACCATCAGGGATCTTATGAATACTTTCCGCTTTGAGACAATGGATTCGGCTCGCTCAAGCCATCAAACGGCTTCACACCTCATCGAGGAGGCTTCTGCTACTGGTTCAGATTTGCAACGCTCTGCTACCTCTCAAGTCAGTAACCTGGCTTCGCTCGCAATCCCACAGTCCAGTACTCTTCGTGATCCAGTGCGGAGCGAGACTGGCCCTACGGCCGATTTCCCACTTCAGGATTGTCATTGTGAAGCGCCTTTACGGCACAACGAAGGCAATGTCCTCGCCTTCCGGCAAAACGAAGGCAATATCCTCGCCTTCCGGCAAAACGAAGGCAGTATCGTCTCGAACGAAGAACAGACCCGCCAGAATGGTACGTCGTGCGTAACTGAATCGAAGAATCTGAGTCTCCCCGTTTTGGTTCGCGGAATTTCAACCGCAAGCCTTCCAAAATGTTCGTGCATATTGTCCAAGAGTCTCGCAATGTTCTCACCACCCAAATGCTTTGTCTCTCTCCACCATCGTTACTGACAACAGATTCTCCATCTTCCTCTACTGACATGAGTAGCCGAATGCAAGAACGGTCTAACTAAATGCTGCGATGTAGTTCCAACCCAAGCAGTCAAGCCATTCAAATCGAGCAAAGTTCAAAGCGCGTTTCCAACCACGAGGACGTGGTTAATGACTTTTCCGAGATTCCTGGCAGGAGCGGTACTGAACAAATGTATGACTTGGCGACCTGGCGAATGTACAACCGCATCACCGATCACCGACAAAGGCATGCAGCTAAGATTGACCCGACTGATACATCGTCCTCAGCTGGAGCCCAACATGCTCCTCGTCAGTGGGGTCACTCAAATGGAAATGCGAATCTTTTCCACCACGAGGCAAGTTATCGACCTCAAGAGCAAGATCAAGACTACTCTCTCGATGGAGAGGTATTTGACTTCGACATCTGATGGATGCGGCAACAGCTTTGCAAGACATTAGCATGCAAGAACCGGCGCCCTTGTTTTGTCGTGTCGCAGCCAGCACCCTACATCATATCCCGGTGGATGCCGAGCACATGGAGTGCCCGGTACACCCCGCCCACGCTATTGAATACTACGTAACAATTTATATTAGACTCTTTGAGTGAGTTAGCTTCTCGTACAGTACGTCGTAGTAGACTAGTCTAAAGTACCATTACAAATGTGAATTCCTAGCATTGCGTATGTAGCTCAATTGAATGCATAGGCAGTCGATATTCGGTTCAGTTTTCTTGTTTTCTTTGTCACAAAGATTATGCTGTAGTACGCCGTACGCGCTGACCATCCATACAATCAATCAACCAACCATCATGGTGCCAATGGTTGCAGCCAGTAGCGGCGGAAGACGATCGCAGCTTGGTGTGGGTATACAGATCATAGCTATGCGCTGTCTTATCGGGAGTCTACTTACAGCGTACGCATCCGGCGCAGCCTACAGCGCGTATCAATACGACATGACGACGCCGCAGTTCACCCCAGGTACGTGTCGCGCAGTGAGTGCAGAGCACACACTATGCGGTATCAGTGCTTCTACGCGGAGATCTATCGCATTCGCATTCGGTTGGCTGGTCGTTGGCTCATTCATAGCATATATATATATATGTATGCATCTTTTTATCTGTCTCTCAATCACGCAGACGGCCGCGTACTGCAGGTCGAATACGCAACGGCCGCCGCGTCTCATTCGGCCGCCGTCGTGGTGGCACCTGTCGACGCAGATACGGTTTTGCTATTGACAACTCGTCCCGCCCGTAGCGTGCAAGAACGACTCGTGGTTTTGTCAAATGCGCACACTGTGGTGGCCTTGTCGGGTATATTGACGGATAGTTTAGCACTGCTTCAAAAAGTCCAAGATGAAACACTCTCGAGCCAACGCTGGTACGGCCGCAGTCTGAACTGCCAGCAAGTCACGGCGTCGATTCAAGCAGCCTGTCAGCGACACGCCTTTGGAGGTGGATTGCGCCCGTACGGAGCGACCGTTACTGTGTGTGGTGTTCTCAACGGGCATGTTGTTACCAGTAGAACGGATCCTTCGGGTTCCTTGCAAGGTGTACAAGGGTTGCAGATAGTGGGTGGTGCGTCGAATGGCCTGCTACGAAAGGATATCCAACGACTGCGGCAACAAGAGAAGTGGGGGCCTGAGAGCGTTTCGCAGGGTATTGTAGATATGATACGTAGGATACAAGAGGCGGATAGAAAGGAGCGGGCGGCCAAGCATGACTCAAGGAAGGCTGACGATGAGGATGAGGCCCCAATCATTGAAGTCGTCATCGTGTCGGCCTTGCGTGGTGTCTACAAGTTGAGTCCGTCGCAAATACAGGCTCTTCTGGACAAAGCTTCGAAGATTTAGCACATGTGTAGTCTAATAAAGCTAGATTATATATTTAGAATCAATCATGCCTTGGCTGCATCATCCGCCTCGCCAGCCGTTGTCATGGGTGTTTCAAAATTCGGCCCACTCTCTTCCGTATCCATTGGCGTCCCAATGATTGGCCCAGTTTCCTCAATAGTCTCCACCGATCGGCACCGAGCTCGAGCCATGCGATTCCGTATGCGATCATATCGCGCTTGATCCTTTTTGGACACCGAAGGCATGACGTTGGAAAAGGCCCGGTCAAAGTGAATAGTATTGATTCGTAGCAAACTGGCATCTTGACGAACAGACGCGTCAATGGCAGCGTCCTCCTTCAAAACTGCCAGACCAGCCTCTCGTAACAAGGCCGCGCAGTCAGCACCACTGTAGCCCTCTGACCGAGGACTCATACCAATGGCATCAAGATCGACATCTTCTCCAAGTTTGATACCAATCGCTAGGGCTTTCAGGATAGCAACACGGTCTTCGGGTGTGGGTAGCGGAACGTACAGCAGTTTGTCCAGTCGACCGGGTCGCAACATGGCTGGATCAATAAGTTCTGGACGATTTGTTGCCGCAATCACAAAGATAGTGTGTCTCTTTTCCATTCCGTCCATTTCTGTCAGCAGCTGGTTCACCACGCGTTCACTGACGCCTCCACTACCTCCGTCGCTGCCACGTCTGGGTACCAATGAATCAAGCTCGTCGAAAAAGACAATACACGGGCTAGAGCTTCTCGCTCGTTCAAAGACGAGTCGAACAGCTTTCTCGCTCTCACCAACGTACTTGTCCAGTAGCTCTGGTCCCTTGACACTGATAAAGTTGGCACCACTCTCGTTGGCAATCGCCTTGGCAAGTAGAGTTTTACCACAGCCCGGAGGGCCATAGAGCATTACACCCGCGGGCAAAGGCAAACCCAAAGCTTGAAACTTTTCGGGATTGCGAATTGGTTCCAAGACGGACATGGTGAGCTCTTCGCGGATCCTTTGCAGTGCGCCAATCTTGTCCCAACTCACGTCCGGAACAGTGGCAAATCCCTCTCGCTTACTGGAAGGTTGAACCAACGGAAGGGCCGCCAGAAAGTCGTCCATTGTAACGTACAGAGGGTCCATTTGCTCAGACGAGAGTGGAGTTACAGCAGAACATTCCACCGATTGATCCGGCGCATCTTTTGCCTCTGGTTCACCATCGTGTGCACCAGCGTGTGGGTCATTTTCTACACCAAAATGTGGAATACCCTGCTCTGTCAACACATCTTGAAAGATTCGATTGATAGCCAAGACGGCGGCTTCCTTAGCGAGACTCTTCACGTCCGCTCCGACAAAGCCCGGTGTCTTGCGAGCCAAAGATTTATAGTCCATGTCGCCGGATAAACGCATTCCTTTTGTCATGGTCCGCAAAATAGCTTCTCTCCCTGCCTCGTCCGGGACTCCCATGAGAATCTCCTTGTCAAAACGACCAGCTCGGCGCAAGGCAGGATCCATAGCATCGGGTCGATTCGTGGCAGCCAGTACCAATACAGCAGCGTTCTGGTTGTTATTTTGCGGGGCCAACATGTCCATACTGGTAAGCAACTGTGCAACCATTCGCTTTTCCATTCCTCTAGAACTTCCTCCTTCACTTCGTTTCGGCGCGATCGCGTCCAGTTCATCCAAAAAGATGATTGCGGGCGCTATGTCAGACGCGGCCTTGAACAAATCGCGAATACGACCTTCCGATTCACCCGACATGCCCGACACAAGTTCTGGTGCAGAGACTTGAAAGTATGCAATACCGAGTTGCCCAGCGACCGCTTTTGCCAAATGCGTCTTTCCTGTACCCGGTGGTCCACGGAGTAAAACACCGCGGGGAGGGTCCACACCCAAATGTAGATAGAGCTCGGGTCGAATCAATGGGTACTCGACCAACTGTCGAATCTGTTGAATAATGGCTGTCATGCCACCCAAGTCCGCGTACCGTTCCGTGGGTCGCATAACGGGTGTAAGAAAGGCAGAGTCATTGCTAGTCGACGATGCCAGCATGCTGCCACCGGGAGACTTGCGACTCTTTACAGCTCTACGTTTAATACTGGCGCTCTTGTCACCCTTTGTAGCTCCCTTGGTTTTCTTTCCTGCGGCGTCACTGCCTTGCTTATCGCTACCCTGTTCTATCTTGACGTCATCAGCTTCTTCATCGACAGCGTCTGTTACCGTCGCAGCAGCCCCTACATCTCGAACTTGCTGTACTTGACGGTACCGATCCCTGAGCGACGCGTTGAGTCCGCCGCCGGCACTCACTCGTTCTCTGGTCTCTTCTTCTTCTGCGGCTGCTCGATCGTATTCTTCATCTTCCAGTGCTTTCCGTTTACGAGATTCACTCGTTGTCGAAGATGCATCTCCTGTTCCCAGTATCTGATGTACAGCCGCCTCGACTTGAGCCTTTAAGCGATGCAAGTCCTTGCGAAGGTACTCGCGATGTTGGGTTCGCAGAATCGTGACAATGTAGTCCGCGCTTGGCGTGGAAGACTCTGCAAGATCAATCATCTTGCGAACCAGATACAAGAGCTTGGCATCGCCTACATCTGATCCCGCGGTTGGAGCTGGCGAGGCTTGTAGTGTCGTCATGGTGAAAGTGGCGGGCTGATTATGGCAAACAAAAATGGGAAGATTGAATGGTCAACATTTACTGATGACGTGGAAAACGTCTCACCGGTCAGATATTATGTGCCTTTCGAGAAGTCCTACAGTACTCGCAAATGAAAAAAAAAGCGCGAGATGCGAAAAGGGTATCGACCATGGCGAAGGTCGATCTAACGATGCGAGACACCAAATGCGGCAATGACAAGCGCCTGTGCGTAAGTAAATAGTCAAGGAACACACTCAGCAAAACAGAAGAGATAATCGTTGCGAAACGAAGTCAGGACGAGGGCGCACCATGGTACACGGGAGCATCGCTACGAGAAACACAGCTCTCGCGGAGAAGAAAAAGGAACGGACGAAAGCCAGCCGGACAACGACAAACGGGAATTTAACGGACTTGGATCCGGGACTTGTCACAAAGGACTGGAACCGCGCGACTCTCGCGCGAAAACTAACTAAGAGAGCTGGAAATTATGGATCGAGGACGGACAGTGCACCCAACCACTCTCAAGAGACTACCGGTACCCACGACGCCATACAGATCGTATTGAGTGCCTACAGGGTGGTGCATTAGGTGGGCAGACGACGACAACAACGCAGCAGTGACGAGATTTGAATTTTTGACTTTCGTTTTTTGGGCTTCTCAGAACTTACTACAGTACCTCCACACCTGACTACATATACGACGCTACAACGATGACACGCACAAACACTACATTCAGCAATACATGTTGGGCAACCTTATCTACATGACCAAACAACCCTTCAGGGGCCAGGGTTTCTGCTTCACAACCTGAAGCTTCCCTGGCCGCTTTTTTTTGATTTTGACTTTGGCTTGCGGGCGTGACCTTATCAAGGCTCAAGGGATTCCTTGAGGATTTCGCGCTCCAGCGTTTTTTTTGCTTTTGCATTTTTGATTTTGACCTTGCTTGTGTGAGGCGACCTTGGACGATGGAAGGAGAGAGAACAACAGGACGGATGAATGAATCCATACAACTTGATTCCTTGGGTGGGTGAATGCAGGGAATGGACGGGTACGCCCTCCAGGGGAGGCAGATTCACGCAAGGATGGCAAATCCAATGGCGGCGGCCTTGGTGTCTGGCAGCTTCGAACCGGTTCGCGTGGCCCTGTCAAGGTAACAACTTGGGCGAGGAAACTCGTACAACGACGCAGCAGAAATGCTGTTTGTTCCAGCACGATTACGAAACTTGAATGTTGTGGAGAGACGAGTCCGGGGAGACCACACTGTAGGGTGGTGTGGAAATCCCGGTTCCCGCGCGAAAGCGCCCGTATCACATGTTCTCTTCGCCGGTAAATATTAGCGCTATGACGGTATTGACGAGTCGTTCCGAGTGGTCTTGGAAAAAAGACCCGAGCTTATTACTAATTAAAACTAAACAACACACATACACACACACCCACACACACACACAGTACTCGAAATGGGCAAATTGGAATAGGATTATACAGTACAACGACAATCAGCCCACCATTATGGCGAGCGATTTGCAAAGAAAAAATTGGGGAGGAGGCTGTACCCGAATCAATCGAAGAAATTCTCTATCGGTCAGTGGAGAATATAGTGTAATGAGTGATGTGAATTAGAACAGTTGTTCGATAGAAGGCGTCGGCCGCCGGTGAGGCAGGTTCAAACTGTGAAACTGTGACGAACGAGGTCCGGCAAGTACTGACAACTCATGTCCAGCTCACTATTAACGATACGGATACGTTCTAGGCTATAGCTGTGATAGCCGTAGCGGGCAATGTCGCAGATGATCTGGTGAAAAAGTTGCGGTGTGTCTTATTAGTTTACGCTCAGGACACAATAGAACATATGTAGACCGTACCGTAGCTAGCTTTAGCAGAACTACTTGCAGCGTTACGCCTTGATGGCTTCAACGACAAACACGGGATCAGGGTGTGCATTGGTGTCGGGGAGCGTGGCTGTAATGTCAAATGCCGTTCGGGGTTCAAAGCCATCACCCGAGTACTTGAAAAAGCCATTGATCAAATCCAAGTGTTCTTGATGATTTGTGCGTAGCCACAGTGCAATAGCTTTGGTGGGAAAGTATCGATTCGATTGACTGATCATGACTTTTCCGCCCTGACGCAAGACACGATGCACTTCTTGGAGAGCTCCGATGGGATCGATCAAGTAGTCAATCGACACGACGCAAGTCACCACGTCAAACGAATTGTCTGGATACGGTATTTGCAGTTTGGCATTCAAATCTGCTTGCTTGTAACCTGCCGTCAGCTGCTCGTTGTATTGCAATTCGTTGGCACTGATACCTGTGGCACAAATGTTGCCCATGGTGTCGGGAAACTCGAGTGGGTAGTGTGAAATCCACGACGAACAAATGTCGAGAATGTCACTTCCTCGCTTGATGTTGTTGCGGTAATACTGTGTCAAGGAAGCTGCCGCAGGTTCATCAATGTGGTAGAGCAGTCGGGGTTTGGAGTAAAAGGACGTGTCGACCGCTTCGTCTTGCCTCGAGAAATCCTGGGGCGTAAATGGTGGTTCGGCGGCCCACTCGGTGCTGAAATAAAGTGGTGTTACGGGAAAGCTATAAGGAGTCGAATCTCCGGTATAGCGACGTACCGTCGTGCGACTCGTTTCCCCTGCGAGTCGGGTCGAGCGAAATAGAAATGAGAGAATGAGTGAATGGCCGAGATTATAAATGATACCCAACAGAATCGAATATACCCGGTACGAATGGTCTACCTGGCCTTTTTCCATACTTGACATTCAGCTCGCTGTCAATATATCGAGGATTCTGGCTGAAATCTAGTACAGCTTGCCTTGACTCCATGATGATGGGCGACGATGATGAACTTCTACCGCGGACTATTACCAGCGTGGCCAACGCCAACAGAAACAGAGGGACAGCGGAGGATACGACGAAACGGGCTCGAGTTTGGGGACTGGAAGAAATCAAAGAATGGAGCCTTCTTCGGACGCAAGCCCAAGATTCGAGCGTTGTCAGCCATGCTCTGATGCGGAGACGGGAAAGATACGACGATGCCATGGTGCCATGGTGGTGCCAAGGTCGATCGGCTGCGTTTTTTAGAGAATAGCTCGAACACGGGTACCGTACGAGTAGAATACGGGTACCGTACGAGTAGAGATTAGTTGGCGTTTCTCAAGAAAGAAAGGAGAAACGGATGACGTCAGACTCACTGTGACGCTGCAATGACATTAAAAACCCTAATCAAGTTTGGTCTCTAGGATCCAAAGAATCCAAGAAGTCACCACTTTTTGGAAGAACGGACCTCTTGCATCTCGCCCTGACCATTTCTTGGTGTTTTAGGCTCTCGCTTGCTCTGTTTGGCTTCCATTCATTCTCATTGACTGCCTGGTGTTGTCAGTATGATGGCCAGCGACCCTCCCACGGAAATCACTCCGCTTACTGCGGGATCTGTCAACCATACTGCTAATGCAGACGCACAAGGCGAGGAGGAAACAGATGGCCTTTTGACGATCATTGTGGAAAACATTGAAGAGTTTACGAATGACATCATTGACGGCGTTCAGGACGTGGCGGGCGATGTGAAGGAAGCCGTTATGGATGCTGCAGGCGATGTTCAGGAGGCAATTGTTTATGAATTTCAGGAGTTGGCGGACGCCTTTATTGAAGAACTTCACGAAGCCGACGATGAAGAAGATAAGTACTTTTTCCTCGAAATGGGTCTCATGCGAAACATGTCCATGCTTCCCGGGGACATGGTCGATGCCGCAGCAATGGTGCCTTCCGCTGGATCCAGCTGTAACATTCTGCCGAGTGTACCAGCACTGCGGCAACGGCTCCCGACGCTTCCCGAGTATGGCGATGATCAAATTGTACTGTTGAACCAAAAGCAAGAGTCTGTCAATCTTGACGAGCTGGAAGCGGAGCTGGAAGCGGAGCTGGTCAAAGTTCAAGCCAATACCCCACTGAGTGCATATTTGCTCCTTTTTTCCGCTGTCGTGTCTTTGTCCGCGATCGGGCCCCTCCTCGATCTGCAGCAAGGAGTTGGCCCTACAATGAAGGTATATTGGCGACAAACTGCTACTGCCTTGTTGATGCTGGCGCCAGCAGCTTGGTCGGTCCATAAAGATGGGATACCTGTAATGTCCTACACGCAGTGGATCATGATGATGTTGACTGCGGGATCCTATTCGGGTATGTGTTTCTTTTTCGTTTGGGCCTTGGAGTATACAGCAGTCGGGAACGCGTTGATATTTTCCAACTCGCAAGCACTGCTGCTCCTTGTCGGAAAGTTGTTTGTGGGGCAGCGAGTAACCTGTATAGAGGGAGCCGGAGCATTCATTGCATTTTCAGGGGCGATATTATGCTCCAGAGATTCCTCACAAGGCTCACCGACGAATAGTGGAGACACGACGCTGTGGGGTGACTTGTTTGCAATTTTATCAGCGCTAAGTGGCGTAACCTACCTTGTGTTTGCCAAGACACTCCGCTCGTCAATGAATCTCTACGTTTTCATGTTTATGATGATGGCTCTCGGGTCACTCGAGACGCTTGTTATTGTGGCCATTGTTGGCGAGCCCCTCTCCTTTGATCGTAACCGTGGTACTGGCGCTTTTGGATGGCTAAATGTTGACGAACCAGATCGCTTTCCTCTGGAGCTTGTCATGGTGTTGGTCTGCAACCTTTTTGGGACCACAGGTTACGTTCGCGCCATGCACTACTTCGACAATCTGGTTATTTCTGTCGCTGCTTTGTGTGAACCTGTCGTCGCGGAGTTCTTGGCATTCGGTTTGGGCGTGGGCTTCTTGCCTGGGTGGAAGGGTTGGATGGGCAACGCGTTGGTTGCCTGCGGTACATATGCAGTGGTTTATCGGCCTCCCGGGAAACATATGTCGTCAACAAGCCACTAGACTCCAGATTGGTAAGACATAGAGTTTTGTCAATACAGTATACTGGTCAGCTTATGCTCAAGAGTTATGAAAGAGTGCATCGGCTTCATTTTCAGCAGGAACATTTACGTCGAGTTCGTCAAAGGAATAATAGAGATTATTTCGGTGATACCGCATCGCTTCAAGAAAGATTTGCTCGTATCCGAAAAGAAGGTGGTCTCCAACCATGTGTCGGGTAAGGTCGATTGAGTTGAAGAACGTATTGGGCACGTAGTTGCCCGAGACGCCACGTCCGTCGCGATAGAAATGAATGCATTTCCCTGGTGGAAACAGAACAGGATCCAATCGTTCTGACTTCTTTTTCTTGGTGGTTTTCTCGATATTTGATTGCAAGAGTGGGTCGATGAGTTCATTAATCGCACCGATAACCTCGTCCGAGAATATCGCGGCCTTGCGCTCTTGCAGTTCCGCCAGTGCGTGCTGGACGTCGCGTCTTGTACTGGCCAGATAGTCATACTCCATGACATCGAGAAGCATGTTAGCTAACGTGACTCCATTGAGCCTAGGCACAACATCAGAGTCCGCAATCACGGAAGTCATGTAGGACGACGTTTCCTCTGCAAGTTCCTCCGACAAGATGGAATGAGGCCCAAACCCAGTCACTTGAATATCAATGTCTAACATTTCTTGGAGCTCCAGGGCCATAAAGGCAGCGGCGCCTGCTCCAAGCAAATGTCCAACCAGGGTCAGCTTGACCTTGGACTTGCCAGCGCTCTCGTAAAGATCTTTCAAGAGCTCCACGTGCTTATTTGCCAAGTACTTGCCACTCTCCACCATGAAGGAGTGCGCCTTGCCGTTCCTGTAATCGTCCAAATCAGCGCAAAGGTCCATGACGGCGTCCACAACCGTTTTGGTACCACGACAAACCATGACGACTTCGAGAGTCGAACCCAAAAGGGGCTGATTGCGCTTGATGGCGTTGAAGTGACCCCGGTTTGGCCGGTGCGCTTGTCACTTTGGTAAAGATAAGTGAACAGGGACTAGACCATTTTTCCAAGCCTTGACGGATCTCTTCAAATGTATCAGCGTAACTTAGTTCGGCTAGAAGCCGTAGTTGATTCAGTTCTTCTACCGTCTCAATGTCGACTGTCGGGTAGAATCGATGCATTCGTCTCTTCCAAGAGGGATTCTTGAGCTCGTCTTGGTATTCCAAGTAGTAAAAGATGGAGCTGGGATTCAATTTGGTAAAGTCCAGATCGCCAAGGTATGTTTTGAAAACGGTTGATATCAGCTCATGGTGGTCACGGAGCACGGTAAGGATCTGCAGCAGACTAGTGTCGTCGGTCGGCATCGTCACCTTCTTGTTGCATGTTGGCAAGTATATCTGCAATTGAGTCATCGCCCAACAGGTTCCCGTTCTTGAGTAGACTCACTAAGCTGTCTCCCAAACTACTAAATAGTCCGTCGTTCGCATTTCCTTTTAGCTGAGCCTCGCTCTCGGGCTGCTCTTTATTGTCGTCATCTCGAGTATCTTCTTCGTTGTCCTTGTCCTGAATAATGTCCTTCCAAAAGACGGCTGGATCGAAATCTTTTACTTCTTTCCATTGCTTTCGAATATCAAACAAATCGCCGTCTACTTCATCATCGACGGTATGAATAGAGGCGACTCGACCCGGTGATTCATCTTCCGAGGACACAGTTGTTTTGTACAAGCTCGAGGGTGTCTCGTGTTGCCGGTGAGTGATATCTCGATTTCGAATATGAGATGGAAGAGAAAATCCTTCTGCATAGTGTAAAGAAACAGCAATGACTGATGGACAAAGAATAAGCGAAGCGTGATCATCTATCATCTTCCTCAACAACCTTGCAATAATAACGCCAAACACCATGCACCAGCGACGTGCATACAGATGTTACGACGTGCGATAGACAATTATATTTCCGATTTGGTCAAAGAGTTCGATTCTCGAGAGGCGCGGTCATCGGACACCGTCACCAATAGTACTGTATTACTGTACTCAACAACCGGCCGATCAACACAACTTTCGTCGAGATGTTTATTTATTTGACATACGTAATAGATAATCATAATATGCAGTATTATAGTAGAAAAGTATTAGTCAGATATCGACCTTCGATTTTACTTCTTGTACTTTCGTGTCGTATATTTTCTTTAAGTGTATCTGACGGAATGACGGTCGATCCCCTCTGGGACTCGATAGTCACGAGCGGCAACTTGCCGGTAAGAAAGCTCAGAAGATCCCTGGGCGCAACCAGAGATACGAAGAGCGGGACGAATGATCACTATGATGAATCGTAGACTAAGAATGGAGGACTAGTAGATTGAAAACTAAAGTAAACAAAATAAGTGAGCTTTAGATTACAAAACTACGATCTCTGTTTCGTGGCTGTTCTAGCCAAGGCTACAGGATTCGACTTGGGGACTAATCGTGGAGGAAGGAGTGAACTGGACCGAGGATACTCCATCACTCAACAAGTCCAATGCGAATGAAACTGTTGCAGATTGTGGAACCGTTTCATTGACGTTGGAACAAACGTGACTCTTTCCCGGGACTCCACTCGGATTCCCGACACCCCTCTTCGATGGTGCCATGGGACTAAGGTCAAGAGAGACAGCAGTAGGAGCTTAACAGGCGTTGGCAACAATCGAACCTTCCTCAATAATGGAAGTCTCAATGATAGACAACTTATACGATGCTTCAGCCGCGGGAACGTTCTTGGTGCCAAGATCAGCGAGTTGGTATTTGTCACCATCTATAAGAAGGAGCTGAATATGACCAATTTGACGAGCTTGTCTGACGTAGTACCAGCGACGAGCAATGTGGCAAGACATGCTAGTAAGGCGCTGTTTGCGAGAAGCTGCTATACCGGAAGAGCTGTAGGTGAACATGGGGACAGTAAAAAGGCGCTCTTGGTTGCCGTAGAGGAGGTCACAATAAATCATGACTGACTGTTGGCTCGCCATGACCGCGACTGTCATTGTGTTTGTTTCAGATTCACACGAGACAGCGGCAATAGGATTGGGAGCAAAGGAGGAGAGGTTGATCAATCCACTTTGAAGGAGACCAACATGGCAACCAGTCAAACGGGAATCATCACAATCGCCGAATAATGAATCGCAAACCAGACGAAGCTTGTGACAAGATTCCAAGTGTCTCGCGAATATTATTATTGGCGCGAGAATCATCTTCGGAGTTCTTTCTGCTCTGACGTGGCGACGACTCCGTTCGTGCGGAACGTTCCTCAAACTTTCCACGCTCGTACCATGTCACGAGTGGATCTATACATTTCATTTCATCTTTCTATTTGAGGTATCTATTTACCTACTACCCGTTTTACATCAAGAGGATGCCAAGAGCATCTCCAAGTCTACATTTGATAGTCCCAGTCAATGGGGCATTTATTTACATTATGAGAAAAAGCAAGGTCCTGGATGAACGTCCATTCCTACGTGAGCTATGTAGGCACAGTACGTCCGGGATTAGCATAGTTGTAGAATAATGTGGTCAGATGCAAACCTCGGTTTGCACCACACTCACAGTTTAATTTATCCACTTTGCAAACAGTCTTCATCGTGTTCGTGAGCATTCGTTTGCTTGGATCGATCAAAGAGCATCTGGTGTTTTCTTCTCTCAACCGCTTTCATTGTTATCGTTATTGTCGCGTGTGCGCGTTCATCCACTCATCTAATCGTTGATTGTATTGTGTCACACAGTGATCCACAATCCATTCTTCCAGTGTTCTCCAAAGTAACGCCGACGCTCTTGGAAACCTGACAGATTAACA